>Ga0207940_1000129_pt1 | contig 25281 bp, 26 predicted proteins | sample LakMenEpi06Jul12_FD_150676 | JGI IMG/M metagenome (GOLD analysis project Ga0207940, IMG submission 150676) | Freshwater microbial communities from Lake Mendota, WI - 06JUL2012 deep hole epilimnion (SPAdes) | ecosystem: Environmental > Aquatic > Freshwater > Lake > Epilimnion/Euphotic zone ... | reverse complement strand
GATTTATGAGTTTTAGAAAAAAAATCGCTCGTGTTACATTTTTGTTAGCCGTAATTTCGCTAGCATGGTTAATTTTAGGAATTTTAGAATTAGCCCCCTTATTATTTCAAATACCTGGCGAGACAAGTTTTAGAACTCATGCTTCAGCAACTGTTTTATTCTTGCTCTTTGCTTCATGGGCCTTTTGGAACGAAAAATAGTAAAAATCTTTAAATGATTAGGAGAACTTATGCTTAAAATGTCTGATATATGTATTTTGTTGTCTGTCTTTGTGGCTTTTATTACTACAGCTTACTTATGGTTTAATGGCCAACAACAGGAGGGGTTATTTACAGCTACCTGGATTCCTTCTATTTTGTCCTTCGCAATATACTTTAAAGTTATCTCGAGAAAGGGATAAACATGACTAATCCAATATTATTTGGCACAGGCTTATTCTGTTTTTTTCTTGCAATTGTTGGCGTTGTTTTAACAGTTCAAGAATTTAAAAACATGGAATTAAAAGAAAAATTAAAAAACAAAAGTAAATAATTAGCTTTTAATTAGATTTGATGTTCTAGAAGAGCATTTTTGCAAGAGTATCATAGGGGCGTGCCTCGGAGCATGCCTACTAAACTTTACTTGTTAAGAAGATGCAGCATTAAACCAAAGTATAGAAATGCAAAAATAGCGACAATCCAAAATACTTTTAGCATATTCGTATTAATGTCTGATAGCTTTTGATGAATTTTTTCTAGCAATTCCACTTGTTTTAATTTTTTTGTCATATATCCCCTTTGAATGTTTAGATATTTTCAATATTTTTGATTAAATTTTTAGCCTGTAATTTAATATCTTCAATGAGATTAGGATCCATATCTCTGATCTGTTTATTGACGATCGCTAATCTTGGGTTTTTGCTTAGTTGTTGTGAGTTCGCAATAAAAAAATTCCAGTATAGGCTGTTGAACGGACATGCCTTATCACCAACCCTCTCATTTTTCGAATAATAACACCCCTCACAATAGTTACTCATTTTGTTTATATAGTTCGCTGTTGATACATAAGGTTTGCTTGCTAGCTTGCCACCATCGGCAAACTGACTCATGCCCAGTGTATTAGGCATTTCAACCCATTCAAATGCATCAATATAGATACCTAAATACCACTCATGAAGGCTTTTAGGATGAAGGCCTGCAAGTAGAGAAAAGTTACCAACAATCATCAGTCTTTGGATATGGTGCGCATAAGCTTCATCAAGAGATTGGTTGATTGTATATTTAAGGCAATTCATTTTAGTTTGCCCATTCCAAAACCAATTGGGCACTGGCAATTGATGGTTGAAATAATTCTGATCACCAAGAGCTGGCATATGAGCCCAATAATATCCTCTGATATATTCTCTCCAGCCTATGATTTGTCTGATAAAGCCTTCAGCAGTATTGATGGATAATTGATTAGATAAATATGATTTTTCGACAGCTGATACAACCTCTTTAGGAGAAAGCATTTTAGTATTCAACGCAAAAGAGATTAAAGAATGAAACATTCTTGTTTCATCTTTATGCATCGCATCTTGATAGTCGCCGAAGTAAATGAGTATATGTCCAATAAAAAAATCTAAATGCTTTAATGCTTCTTTTCTATTTAAAGGCCAACGAAATTGAGATGCATTATGATTTCCAAAGCTCTTTATTCTAGCCGTTGTAATTTCATCCCATAATTCACTATGATCATGAATAGGCCTATGATCCTCAAAGACTTTGGGTTCTCCTTTCCAAGCTTTTCTATTCTCGTGATCAAAATTCCATTTTAAGCCAACAGGTTTTCCATCTTCAGACATGAGGACACAGTGCTTTTTCCTCATAGCACGATAGAAAGATTCCATCAGCCACTGCTTCTTTCCCGCAAACATTTCTCTAACCTCGAAACGATGTGTAAAAAAGTGTTCTGACGGAAAGCGCTCAGATTGTATAGAGACTTCATTACAAAGCTCCATTAAATCTTGATCAAGTCTATATTCGTCAGGCTCTTGATACTCAAACTTTTGAACATTGTATTGATCAAATAAATTTTTTAAATTTGCTTTAAAGGAATGAAGATTAGACTTCTCATTTATCCCAAGATAAATAACTTGATGGTTTTCTTTGGTAAGCATACTTTTAAAATCTCTCATCGCTGCAAAAATACCTAAAATCTTTTGCGCATGGTGAAGAACATAATTTGTTTCTTGCTTAACCTCCATTAAGACATATAGGATTTCATCATCTAGTTTTTTAAACCAAGAATGGTTAGGATTAAGTTGATCTCCCAGAATGAGTCTAAGGATTTTCATTTTTGAGTTCTAGTAATAGAATTGGCACGTTTAAGATTAAATGGTACTTAGATTTAAGCTGGGCTTATCTCTCAGATTCAAATATTTTACAGTATTTATAGATTTCTAGAGGGTCTGGGCAATCGTTTTTGGGAGAGAAAGAATAGAGCGGGTGGTGAGAACATATAGGTATAAACTACATGTTACTATGCATCTATATCTTTATGGCTATCATAATTAGATTGACCCATTATTTCAAAAGAAATCCACAGTCAATTTTAGCTTTGTTTAAAAGCGATACGTTTAAGGTAAATTTTTTTACACAACATATAATGAAAACATTAGTCTTAAGTGAAATTGGCAGTATTAATGTAGCATCGCAATTATTATCCGATGGAGAGCTTGTTGCTATTCCCACAGAAACTGTTTACGGATTAGCTGCAGATGCAACAAATCGATCTGCAATTAATAAGATTTTCGCAGTTAAAGGTAGACCTAAAAACCATCCTTTAATTTTACATTTAGCAAGCATTGATCAATTGAGTGATTGGGCTATAGAGATACCAAGTAACCTTAGTATTCTAGCTACACATTTTTGGCCTGGGCCAATGTCACTTCTATTAAAAAAACACCCTAATGTTTTAAATGAAATTACTGGTGGATCAGATAAGATTTGTATTCGGATTCCTAATCACCCCATAACACTATCACTATTAAAGATACTGAATAAGGGAATTGTTGCACCTTCAGCCAATCTATTTGGTCGCGTAAGTCCTACATCAGCTAAACATGTTCTGGATGATCTCGATGGAAAAATTTCAGCTATTCTTGATGGCGGTCAGTGCGAAGTCGGTCTTGAGTCTACTATCATTGATTTAACGGAAAAAAAACCTACGATACTTCGTCCAGGCGGCTTATCCCAATTAGAAATTGAAAAAGTCTTAAATGAGAAAATTATTGTTAATTCCAATTTGAATGAGAAGGTCTCTGGTAATTTAATCAATCATTATCAACCCAAAGCATTGGTTCACTCAATCAAGACATCAGAAATTGAAAATTTAACTGAAGATCCATTAGGGGCTAAATCAGTCTTATTACTACTCAGCGATATCAATACAGACAATATTCAGACCTATTCAATGCCAAGTGATCCTTATAAATATGGCCAGATTTTATATTCAACACTGAGATTAATGGATGATAGGAATTTTGAAAAAATTATTATTGAATTGCCACCAGAAAAATCTGATTGGTATGCCATACATGACAGAATAAAAAAAGCTTCTTTTAAAGAATTATAGAAACTGCTAAAAGATGCTATTAATTAATACAACGCGGAATTATCTCGCTCTCACCGGCCAGTCAGTTTTTTATTTTTCGAAATAATTACATTTAGAATACTTTCAGAAGCTTCTTTGATATTTGTAGGTTCATACCCGCCTTCTAAAACAAACAATAGACGATTAGACGCATATTTTTCTGCAATGGTAGATAAAATATCTGTAGCTTTCCTATAGCCATTATTTGTATATTTCAATTGCCCTAGTAAATCATTTTCATGCGCATCAAACCCTGCAGATACCAATATAAATTCTGGCTTGAATTTATCCATGGCAGGAATTAATTGGCTTTTTAAGCCATGAATAAATTCTTCATCGCCGGCACCTTTTGGCAAATCAATATTTAATGTATATCCATAACCTTCACCACTCCCTTTTTCATCAGGGCGACCTGTGCCAGGATAGAAAGGATGTTGATGGATACTGAAATAGAAAACCGTATTGTCACTGTAAAAAATATCTTGGGTTCCGTTGCCGTGATGAACATCAAAATCAACAATTAATATTCGATTGATGCCATATTTGTTTTGTAGATATTTTGCTGCAATGGCGACATTATTAAAAATGCAGAATCCCATGCCTCTATCTTTAGTTGCATGATGGCCAGGTGGCCTTGAAAATACAAAGGCACTTGAAGCCTTACCCTGCATCATTTGATCAACCCCTTCAGTAATCGCTCCTACTGATTTTCTGGCAACTTGATACGAATGTTTTGATATAACAGTATCACCGGTACTAAGCTTTGTATTAGACTCAGCAAGTTTTTCAGATTCGCGCTTAACAAGATGAATATATTCTTTTGAATGTACGAGGCTTATGACTTCTGTGGATGCGTAACCAAAGGTAGGCCAAATTAAATTGGGCTGTAATTTAGAATCATTTTTGAGAAAATTAATTACACTTGAGAGTCGATCAGGGTTTTCTGGATGATTAGGGCCGGTGTTATGAAGAATAAATTCATCATCATAAAGAACTGCAATTTTTAATTTACTTCTTTCTTGATCCGCAATTAAATTCATTGGTTGAAAAAGCGATATGAGAAGTAAACAGTTAAGTAAGTATTTCACTTAAAAGTGTCTTAATTAAGTATGAGTTAGTTTCATTATCTAACCGCCCTTTTTTTGTCGAGCACGGATATTTAGAACTTCGACAGCAAGAGAAAAGGCCATTGCGAAATATACATATCCTTTGGGAATATGAACATCAAGACTTTCAGCAATTAAAACAAAACCCACAATCATTAAGAAAGACAGTGCTAAAACTTTAATTGATGGATGATGGTGTACAAAATCACCAATAGGTTTCGCAGCCCACAGCATGAAAATGACAGAGATCAAAACAGCGGCAACCATAATTGAAATTTCATCGACTAAGCCAACTGCAGTAATAACACTATCGAGTGAAAAAACTATATCAAGGATACCTATTTGGAAGATAGAGCCCCAAAAAAGGTTCTGAATTGATTTAGATTTGGTACTGGAGGCATTAATTTCACTTGCAGTTTTTTCTTCTGCCTCAACCTCAAGATAAATTTCCTTGCTAGCTTTCCATAAAAGAAATAAGCCTCCAAAAAATAGGATTAAATCTCTGCCACTAATTTCTTGGTTATAAAAAGAAAAAAGTGCTTCTGTTAATCCCATTACCCAAGATAAGCTTAATAGCAATAGGATGCGTGTAACCAAAGCGAACAATAATCCAAAACGGCGGACTGATTCTCGTATTTCTATGGGTAGGCGGTTGGCAAGAACGCTAATGAAAATAATGTTATCAATGCCTAATACAATTTCAAGAGCTACAAGTGTTAAAAAAGCAATGATTGTATTTGGGTCAAGAATGAATTCAAGCATTTTGTACCTATTCTAGTTTTTAGTGATTTGTGTATGCTTATTTTATAGTTTTTAGATAAAAACTATACATCTTTTAAAAAGTATACGTGACTGTCGCTCGAGCAGTAAGTGGGTAGCCATACATAATGTTGTTATTGTTATGAGCCGACTGATAGTAGGTTTTATCAAGTAAATTTTCTATATTTAACTGAAGTTTAGTTTGTTTATTAATATTTGCATAAATGGCAGCATCCACTCGGGTGTAGCCAGGAAGATTTACTGCTGTTGTTGTGGTTGGTGTAGCAGCATACATATCACTGCGGCTTACAACACCTAAAGCTGCGCTCCATGTTTCATTGATTTCATATTTATTCCATAATGAAAATGTATGTTTTGGCACGTGACCTAAAGATGTACCTGATGCAATTGGAGTAGACCCACCTTGATTTTTCGTAATTTCTGCATCTTGATAAGTGTATCCCCCATACATACTGTAAGAATCAAATAATTTACCTGCAACACCTAATTCAAAACCTTTTGTTACCTGGCCGTCAACAATAATGGTATTGGAAGAATTTGAAGGGTCTGTAATTGCCATCTTCGATCTTTCTAAACGATAAATAGCAGAACTAATTGAAAAGCTTTGTAATAAGTCATACTTTATTCCTGCTTCAATATTTGTAAATTTTTCTGGGTCAAATGATTTGATAGAAGATGTAAGTGACGTTAATTGTTCTCCAGTTCGAGGGAGGTAACTTAGACTATAGTTTGTGTATAAAGAAACGGGTTCAATAGGTTTATATACCAAACCAACTCTAGGAGAGATAAATTGATCATTGATGGTGGCGCTATTTGCAGGAGCAACGCTATCATTAAATTTAGTTTTAAATTTATCATAACGTAAGCCCGCGATGATTTGAAATTGTTCATTCAAATATATTTGATCTTGAAAATATATGGCTTGGTTGTAAATATCAGTTGCAGTATTTCGACTCTTAGTTGATTGCCAATTTAATAAAGCGTATGGGTTTGAAGCTAAAGGGGTAGGGTCACTACCACTATTTACAATTCTATAATTTTGATTTTCTTGCAATCCAATTTCCAAGCCCGTTAGAAGCTTATGGGAAACTGATCCCGTCTTAAAGTTATAAGTTAAGTCTGTTTGGTTGAAAAAATTTTGTCTTTGCGTATTGTCATAATATCCATCAATAGTGACTAGCCCATTTGAGACCTGACTATTTGCATATACATTTTGATAATATTTGTCGTAATCAGAAAATCGTGTGTGATTTTTAACACTCACACCATTATCAAAATTATGGTCAATAATTGCATAACCATTTTTAACTATCGCTTCATTTGGGCTTTGTGATGCATTTCCAAAAAATGTTGATCGACTCGTTGAATAGGGGTAGCTTTTAAGCCCATTGTCGACAGAAGGAATGCCTCGATCACTCGTTCTTTTATCATTAAAATATTCCATACCTACAACAACCTTCGTTTTGTCTGATGGCTTAAATGTAAAAGTTGGATTAATGGCTTTTCTTTCGCTTTCAACGCCTTGTCTAAAACTTCCAGAATCTTCAATCATAGCGTTGACTCTTACAGCAAGTGTTTCATCAATGCGGTTGTTAAGATCTACTGATGAGCGTTTATGGTCATATGCGCCACCTTGTATTTTTATTTCATTTTTATTTTCCCAGGCAGCTTCTTTAACAACGCGATTAATTACGCCACCAACCCCACCTCGACCGAAAATCATTCCGTTAGGACCCATTAACACCTCAACGCGATCTATATTGTAGAGATCTCGGTAATATTGAACATCATCTCTCACACCATCTACAAATAAGTCTGATGTACTTTGGTTGCCTCTAAACCAAATACTGTCTCGGTTGCCCTCTCCTTGACCTGCCATGACACCAGGGGAGTATTGAATTGCATCTTTCAGGCCAAGTAGAGATTGATCTTTGATTTGTTCTTCAGTGATCACTGAAATTGATTGGGGAATATCGCGAATACGCGTATCTGTTTTTGTAGCAGTACTCGTTGTTTTTTTAAGGTATGTTTTAGCTAAATTGTCTTTAACTTCAATCTCATGTAATTCAATTCTCTTATGGTATAGATGATCTTTTGAAGATGTGTCAGCCATTGACAGGCTCGGTAACATACCTCCAATAAAGAGGTAAGCCCATATCTTTTTGAAATATTGGTGTTTTTTGTGTATTTCCATATCTAAATGATAATCATTCTCATTTAAAATAGCAAGAAAAATTATGCCCAAATCACTTGAGGTGACAGGGTTTTAATTGGAGAGGAGTGGGGTTGAGTAAGAAAAACAGTTATTCATACTAAAAGCCGGTATCAAAAAAAATAATCTTCAATATAATTAAAAGACTTCTTTTATTGTCTTAAGAATGGCGAGGTCTACTAAATGAAAGCATTAGTCAAAAAATACGCTAAAGAAGGTTTATGGCTAGAAGATATGCCAGAACCTGAAATGGGTAATAACGACGTACTAGTTAAAATAAAAAAGACTGCTATTTGTGGCACAGACATTCATATTTACAATTGGGATGAGTGGGCTCAAAAAACAATTCCCGTTCCTATGATTACTGGGCATGAGTATGCCGGAGAAATTGTAGATATCGGCTCTAATGTAACGGACTTAAAAGTAGGCGATATTGTCTCAGGAGAAGGCCATCTAACATGTGGCCGTTGTAGAAACTGCCTAGGTGGCAGAACGCACTTATGTCCTAATACAATAGGAGTAGGCGTAAATCGAACAGGATGTTTTGCAGAACTCTTGTCAGTTCCTGCTAAGAATATCTTTAAACCCAGTCGTGAAATTTCAACTGACTTACTTGCTATTTTTGATCCTTATGGAAATGCAGTTCACACAGCGCTCTCTTTTAATATGGTGGGCGAAGATGTTCTGATCACAGGAGCAGGTCCAATTGGTATGATGGCTGCTATGGTTTCAGACCATGCTGGCGCAAGAAATATTGTGATCACGGATGTAAACCAATATCGTTTAGACCTTATCAAAAAAATTCTTCCGCGTGTGATTACAATCAATGTTGAAAAAGAATCAATAAGCCGTGACATGATGAAGTCTGTGGGTATCTTTGAAGGTTTTGATGTGGGGCTCGAAATGTCAGGCTCCCCTAAAGCTTTTAGTGGAATGTTAAGCCTTATGATTAATGGCGGCCACATTGCTATGCTAGCAATCATGCCTGCAGGTTCTGGCATAGATTGGGATATGGTGGTCTTCAAAGGCCTCACAATTAAAGGTATCTACGGCCGGGAAATTTTTGAGACTTGGTATAAAGGCACCATGATGGTTCAAAGTGGGCTTCCTTTAGAAAAAATGATTACACATCGATTCCCTTACACTGAGTTTAAAGAAGGTTTTGACATTATGCGATCAGGTAAGTCTGGCAAAATTATCTTAAATTGGGAAAATTAATATTAAGGATCTTTAATGAGCTTTAAAAAAGCTAAAGAAAGTTTTTCGTCTGATTTAGAAGAAATTAAAAAAGCAGGACTATGGAAAACTGAGCGCATTATTAATTCTGATCAGAAAAGTAAGATTCAGCTTTCTGATAATCAAGAAGTTATTAATATGTGTGCGAATAACTATCTTGGTTTGGCTAACAATCCCGAAGTCATTCAAGCGGCAAAAGATGGTCTTGATCGATGGGGCTTTGGTCTTGCCTCTGTAAGATTTATATGTGGAACACAAACACTACATAAAACGCTAGAAGCAAAAGTGAGCGAGTTTTTAGGCACAGAAGATACGATTCTCTATGCTGCATGCTTCGATGCAAATGGTGGTTTATTTGAAACCATACTCACAGCAGATGATGCTGTTATCTCTGACGAACTCAATCATGCGTCCATTATTGATGGCATTCGTTTATGTAAAGCGCAACGTTATCGTTATAAAAATAATGATATGAATGATTTACGTGCAAAACTAGAAGAAGCCAAGAAAAATAAAGCGAGACGTATTCTAATTACCACCGATGGCGTATTTTCTATGGATGGTACGATTGCACAATTAGATAAGATTTGTGATCTTGCAGATGAATTTGATGCCATGGTGCATCATGATGATTGCCATGCAACAGGATTCATGGGAAAAACAGGCCGCGGCATTCATGAGTATTGTAATGTCATAGATCGCGTGGATATCATCACAAGTACATTTGGCAAAGCTTTAGGTGGGGCCACTGGTGGTTTTACATCCGGACGTAAAGAAATTATTGATATGCTAAGACAAAGATCTAGACCTTATTTATTTTCAAATACACTTGCCCCTAATATTTGCACTGCTTCGTTAAAAGTTTTTGAGATGCTAAAAAAATCAACTGCACTTCGTGATACGTTGGAAAAAAATGTCCATTACTTTAGAGCTGGAATGCAAAAAGCTGGCTTTGATGTAAGCGATGGTGATCACCCTATTGTTCCTATTATGTTAGGTGATGCCAATATTGCCCAATCAATGAGTAAAAAATTACTAGAAAAAGGTATTTTTGCGATTGGATTTTTTTATCCAGTTGTGCCGCAAGGAAAAGCTAGAATTAGAACGCAAATTTCAGCTGCGCATACATTTGAAGATCTAGACAAAGCAATAGATGCTTTTGCAACAACCAAAGCTCAGCTAGACTAACTGTCAGAATATTTCGTGCCTATGGCGCTAATGAATCTTTACTGAGCAAATAGGGCAGGTACATTTCCAAGAATGAACAAACCAGTCAAATGCTTCATTTTTATTTTTATATTTCATAGTTTTCTCACAAGTAATTAAACGCAATCGCCCATTGCTGACGAATATCTATGCCAGCAGTCTTTGTCATTCTGTTTACATACAAAATTATTTTCATCTGAATTTTTTGACATTTCTGAATTTTTTAAATTTTCATTTTTCTCTAAAATTTTAGATGTTTTAATTTCTTTTTTTGATTTCATTTTCATTTCCTCACAAATAGTTTCTATGAGCAAATTCTATGCCTCTTGTTTAGATAAATCCAATGAATTGTTCTTAAGTATGTGATAAGTATTACTTATCAATAGCAAAACCTATCAAGGGTAATGGTAAGTCCTAATGATAGATTTTTGGTAAGGCGGTAATAGGGCTATCTTACAAAGCGTCAAAACTTTTAGAGACTTTTAGCTTTATTATTTTTTGCTACTAAGCTTCGACAGCTTATTTTTAATCTTTATATACTCTTGTTCGGTAGGATCGCTCCAGTTGCCGCCAGAAGCATTCACCATATAAATTAAGGCCCCAGAAAAGTCTTCTAAAGTTAAATCAGGCTTCCCGCCTTTTGCCGGCATTTTTCTCACACCGTTATATGCTTCAGCAATTACATGAACCTTGCTTTCTTTAATAATAGGAGCCCAGTCGCGATTATTCTGAAATTTAGGAGCCCCATTCATACCGGCAGCATGACAAGCTATACAAACCGCTTTATAAGTAGACTCTCCATTTGCAGAAGAAGTTAATGGGACTAATGTAGTCAGTACAAAGAATGAAAAAATTATAATTTGTCGTAGCATAAGGTTTATTGATAGCACATTCGATATTTGTAAAATTTGGAGGTGTAGCTAAAAACACATTTTAGCTGGGAGTTTAAAGGGTGTGCAAGCAAAAGCTAGATTTTGTGTTAATTTCTAAGTTATGAAGAATACGAATTAACTAAATGCTACATGTCTACATCTAATCAATCACTATTGAATCAACTATTAAGTAGAGACCTTACTTATACTTACCACTGCTCACCTTTTATAAAAAGGTTATTTGAGGCAGATAAAGCGCTTGAGCAATTCTCACTTCAGCATATTAGTCATCCTTTTAGTCGGCAAGAAATGGAATCATGGCTAGATAGCCGACGAATTTCTGACGAGATTAGTTTAAATAAATCTCTTCGTATACTTCGTCAGCAAGTGATAGCAAATATTATTCTTCGCGATCTTAATAAATTAGCTGATTTAGATGAAGTTTTAAAGTCAGTAACAGCGCTTGCTGAAATCACTCTAATTCATGCACATCAATTTCATTTCAATGCCCTGAAGTCTATCTATGGTGCTCCGATAGGATTAAGGGGAGAAGAGCAGCTATTAAGTATTGTCGGCATGGGAAAGTTAGGTGGAGAAGAGCTTAATGTGTCATCTGATATTGATCTAATCTTTGCTTACCCAGAAGAAGGAGATACTGAAAGTAAGGAGTCTATAAGCAATCAAAGCTTCTTTATTAAACTTTGCAAAAAAATTATATCGAGCCTTAATGATGTGACAGAAGATGGGTTTGTGTTTCGCGTAGATATGCAATTAAGACCTTTTGGTTCTGAGGGGCAGATTGTATGTAGTTATCAAATGCTAGAAGATTACTATCAAAAATACGGGCGAGAATGGGAAAGATATGCTTGGGTCAAAGGTCGCGTTATTGTAGGACCTCAAATAGAGCTTACTAAAATTATTGAGCCATTTGTTTACCGTAAATATTTAGATTACGGTGCATTGAATTCTATGCGTGATTTAAAAACTCAGATTCAAAATGATGTAAATAAAAAGGGCATCCAAGAAAATATTAAAGTTGGTCGAGGCGGTATTCGTAAGATTGAGTTTATTGCACAAGTTTATCAATTGATACGAGGTGGCCAAGATAAAACATTAAGACTTAAATCGCTTTTACCTGCATTAGCACTTCTCGAAACTAAAAATTTATTATCTAAAAATGGAGTTAAGTCATTAACTGAGGCTTATAAGTTCCTAAGAAATTTAGAGCATAGACTTCAGTATATGGAAGATATGCAAACGCAAGAGCTACCAAAAACAGATGAAGGTAAATTAAGAGTGGTTCAGTCTATGCATTACCAGGACTGGAATATGTTTTATCAAGACCTTGAAATTCACAGAGCAAACGTAGAATTCTATTTTGATGAGGTTTTTAAAGAAACAATTAAAGATGAAGATTCGCCGCAATTAAATTTAACTAAAGTGCTATGGAATAGTGCTTTAACTTTAGAAGATGCATATAAGTATCTAGAGGAATTAGGATTTAAATTACCTGATGAAACCTATCAGATTCTTCAAGGATTAAAGGGTAGTTCACGTTATTTACATTTACCTGAAGTAAGTCGACAACGATTTGATCTCCTCATGCCTTTAATTATCCATGAAGTTTCTTCAGCTTCTGATCCTAATTCAGATTCAACGCTGATTAGAATCATTTCAATTTTAGAGAGTATATGTAGGCGTGCGAGCTATCTTGCCATGCTCACAGAAAATCCAAGTGCATTAAAGATACTTATTAAACTATCTAAAGCGGGCCCGTGGCTTACGCAATATCTTATTCAGCATCCGATATTGATTGATGAATTGCTTGATATTAATCATTTTTATACAAAGCCAGATTTTGTGGCAATAAAAGAAAAGCTTCATAAAGATTTATTGGAAGCTAAAGATGATATTGAGCAGCAAATGAATATCATGCGCAATATTAAGCACGCTAACATTTTTAAGCTGGCTGCATTAGAAGTCATAGGTGATGTGTCAGTTGAAAATCTCTCTGATTACTTAACTGAGCTTGCTGACCTACTTATAGGAGAAACGCTCTTATTGGTATGGCGTCATATGTATCCAGAGCAAAATGACCCACCTAAATTTGCTGTTATTGCTTATGGGAAATTCGGAGGTAAAGAAATGAGCTATACCTCGGATTTAGACATTGTGTTTATCTATGATGACAAGCGAGATGGCATGGCAGAAAAATATGCAAGATTTGCACAGAGGATTAATAGTTGGCTCAACACTTACACATCCTCAGGCGTTCTCTATGAAATAGATCTTGCATTAAGACCTGACGGAGCAAGTGGTCTATTAGTGAGTTCTATTGATGCTTTTAAAGATTATCAATCAAAGAGAGCTTGGACATGGGAACACCAAGCAATTACCCGTGCGCGCTTTTGTGCTGGAGATGAAAGTATAGGTAAGCAATTTGAAAAGGCTCGATTAGATATTCTAGAAATGCAAAGAGATATAAAGCAGCTAAAGATAGACGTATTGGATATGCGCGAAAAAATGCTCGAGAAACACAAAGTCGATCATGAGCTTTTCGATCTAAAACAAGATCGTGGTGGCATTATTGATATTGAATTTATTGTGCAATATTTTGTATTAGCTTTTGGTTCTTCAAATAAGGCACTTACTCAAAATATAGGTAATATTGGATTACTTAATCTTTTTAGTGAGCAAAATTTAATCGAGGCTCTCACAGCTAAAAAACTCATCAGCGCTTATCGACTATATAGAGAGCTTCAACATCAATTAGGTCTTGAGACTAAATTAGATGGAAAAATAAAGTATTCTGAAGTTACTAATCACCCGGCTGAGGTTGTATCTATTTGGAAAAGTATTTTCAATAGTTAATTTTTTTTACGCTTGAAAATATTTAATCTCAATATAAGTAATAGAGAGACTATGACAGCGTAAATAAGTGGCTCAGTTAAATCCTTTTTTACAAGCCATACAAAATGAAGTACACCTAGTATAGCTATGAGGTAAATAAGGCGATGCAATCTTTTCCAATTTACTTTAAGTCTTCTCATCATCCTATCTGAAGAAGTGAAAGCTAATGGAAGTAATAAAAGCCAAGCTAAAAAACCTACAAGCACATAGCGATGTTTAATAATGTCATTTTTGATATCGATCCATGCAAAATGGTAGTCAAGCCATATATAGCAAAATAGATGAATTGATGCGTAGAAAAATACAAAAAGCCCTAGCATTCTTCTGTATAGAATCCACTGACTAATCGTTGTAATGTTTCTTAAAGGTGTCATGCTAAGTGTTAAACATAAGAAAATGAGCGTCCATTTTCCGAAGTGACGTTCAATAAACTCTATGGGATTAGCTCCAAGATTATTTTGTAATATATCTATGCCGATAGAAAGAATAGGCCAAAGACCTAAAATAAAAATAAAGCGTTTGATATAGATTGGATTTAACTTCAAGGCGAATTAAAAATTTTTATTTAAATCCATACCTTGATAAAGATGAGCTACTTCTTCTTTATAGCCATTAAACATTTGCGTTTTAAGTCTAGGAGATAAAAGGCTTTCTCCAATTCTTCTCTCGGTAGCTTGTGTCCATCGAGGATGATCTACTTCAGGATTCACATTGGAATAAAATCCATACTCTTTGGGATTGGCTTTCATCCAAGTAGATATAGGCATTTTTTCTACTAATCTAATCTTAGTAATTGCCTTGATACTTTTAAAGCCATATTTCCAAGGGACTACCAACCTAATAGGTGCGCCATTTTGTTTTGGTAAAACTTTTCCATATAAACCCACTGCCAAGATAGTGAGTGGATGCATAGCTTCATCTAATCTTAGTCCTTCCGTGTATGGCCAATCTAGCATGTCATCTTTTTGCCCAATCATTTCGCTTGGGCGCTTTAGTGATACAAATTCAACATATTTAGCATTTCCTGTTGGCGTTATTTTTTTAAGTAACGAATTTAATGGAATACCTATCCAAGGAATCACCATAGACCAACCTTCAACACAGCGAAGTCTATAGATGCGTTCTTCTATTGGTATGAGCTTTATGAGTTCATCTATATCAAGTTTTAATGGTTTCGCTACAGAGCCTTCAATCGAAATCGACCATGGGTCAATTTTTAATAAATGCGCATGATCTTGTGGATCTGATTTTGAAGTACCAAATTCATAATAATTGTTATAGCTTGTAATATCTTTAAAAGAAGTGAGCTTTTCATTACCATGGTCTTTTGATTGAATAAAGGAAGGGAGAGTATTAAGCGCAGTGAAACCCGTGTTTGTAAATGTGGATAGTGCAGTAGAGCTTAAAATTAGACCTAAATTTTTTATAAAATTTCTGCGGTCATTATAAATATGCTCAGGTGTAATTTCTGATGAGGGTATTTTTTTAAATGTAGTCATAGTGAATTCTAACTATTTTTTCTATATAAAGCTGAGCTAATATCCCTAGAAGTAGAAATTTTAATGTATATGATAGTTTGACAGAAGTTTTTAGGGTTATGAATTTTGGCAGTATAGAATAGCGATATACAAATGTAGATAAAATAGTATTGAACTTTAAAAGTAAGAAATGTATCTAGATCACTTCATTAATATGAAAGATAAAAAAATGGCAAAGAAAAAATGTAAATATAATTGGCATATGGCTTTTAGATGCGGCCTTGGTTCAGCATTTTATGTATTAGGTATTGCCGCTTTTATTAAATATTTATTCAATTAGGCCGGATGTCAAAAAAAGAGACTTTATTAACCGAAGGAGATATTTCCAGGCTGATCGAAATGGCTTGGGAGGATAAAACACCTTTTGAAGCCATCTTAAAGACGTATCAACTAGATGAGCCTTCTTTAATGAGGCTCATGCAAAAGCACCTTAAGCCTTCATCTTATCGATTGTGGAGAAAGCGTGTTAAAGAGCGATCAAGTAAGCATTTAAAACTAAGATCGCCTGACATTAAGCGAGATCACTGCGTTACTCAATATAAAATTAGCCGTTAAATTATTATGGGAATGGTAAAAAAAGAAAACTTACCGACAAAAATTTGCCTAGTTTGTCAAAAGCCTTTTTCTTGGAGAAAGAAGTGGCAGCTTGTTTGGAATGATGTGAAATACTGTTCAGAGCGATGTAAGCGTCATAAAAATTAAGCATGATCGGAAAAATTAGAAAAAAACTTCTACCACCTATATTATCAGAGGTCATTCCGGACCCTATAATATGTCCAATATGTAGCAGGGTTATTCCAGAGTCTCAAAAAGATGCGCACCATTTAATTCCAAAATCTAAAGGTGGTAAATCTACGGAATATCTTCACCGAATCTGCCATAAACAAATCCACGCTTTATTTAATGAAAATGAACTCGCTAAAATATTGAATACTGCAGAGTCATTAAGAAACCATTCCGATATGCAAACGTTTATTAATTGGGTGAAAAATAAGCCAGATAATTTTTACGAGAGAGCTGCTAAAAGTTCACGTATTAAGAAATAGTGAGATCATTCATAGTATTTTTTGCAACACATAGAAAAGTATGATCATAAGAATTGTTACCATCATCATTGAAGTGAAGAAGCCGTAACCATTTTTAAGTAACCAACTAAATAAAGGTAACACAGGCATTACTGGCAATACGTAAATAAAATTTTCATTGGCTAATTTAGCAATTTTCTCTGTATCTTTGCTTTCAAACCAAATCATCGTGTAAGCAGTAAAAGAAATAATTGGCAGTGCCAACAAGAGTGCAGCTAATTTTGTATCTTTTTTGCTTAACTCAGTAACAAGAATAATTACCAAGACGGCGATAATAATTTTTATGAGGTAAACCATTAGTAAACGATCTGCATGTTTGGTTTCTCAGGTATTTTTGGTATATATGAAGCTTGATTATTTGCTATTCTTTTAGCGCTCCATAGAACAACGAGGGCATCTAAAATATCATTATCCATGACATCTTTTTTTTGATATTTAGTTCGGATGGCATCAAAATTTAAATTCAGAAAATGTTTATCAAGAAGAGATTTCCTTATTTTAAAGCCTTCATCTGTCTTTTTGCTCTCAAGGATTACTTTTTCATTATTCATAGCTCTAAAGCTTAGCTCCGGATGTATTTCAAATACTTTTATATTCTCATAATGAAGTATATTTTGGACATCCTTTATCTTGGGAAATAAATACCAAGATTGAAGTGACATGGATTTCCCAATAAGTTTTTTAGATACAAGGGATGCTTTCTCATAATTCGGTTGATCTAGCATTTCTGGTGTTGGCGCTGTAAATACAGAAGAGGCTTTTTTACTAAGAAGTTTTCTAGCTAATTGATCGGCTTGTCGAGGCATCACTTCCGATAAGATGACGGGTATATCGATACCAATGATTAACTGATTGGTCCCAATAAAAAAATTCTTGAGATTACTTATGCTTTGAAAAACAGCAGTTTCAATAACCCCCTCTTGATTCTGCCATGCTGCAAACCAACCAGATTTACATCCATCGATGCCGACGATTAAAGGCAACTAATTCACCCTGCAGTATTTCATTTTATTAAAGCGCCATAGAGCGAAGTATGAATAGAACACTTTACTCAGTTGGTAAATTAATGGCATTTTGATTATAAAACTTAATAATCTCCAGCCTTTTAGGTTGTTCCATATAAGACAAAATGCATCTACACCCCTATAAAGCCTCTCTTTTCCATCGATAGCATGAAGACTTAATAAAGCATCCTTCTGCACAATCCCATATTTACTAAGTAATTCATGATGTGTATGAAGATTGCACCATAAGAAAACGCCTTTCGGTGCGATTGATTTATAGTAATTAATCTCTTTTAAACACAGGCTGCAATGTTGATCGTAAAGAATTTTTATCATATTTATTAATCTTAAAAAGAGAAAGGCTCCAAACCATTCGGGGGAAAAATTTGGAGCCGATCGAGCAATATTTCAGCTTATTGCTTCTTAACTAGAGTTCAAAAGGTAATAAAAATTCATTTTTTATAAAAATATAAAAAAATGTAGCTTATAGATAGCAGTTTATTAACTGTCAAAAATTTGAGCCATTTCAGGTGACTTTATTACAATTTACGCTGAAGATTTATTGTGGAAGGTATAAAGTAAAAGAACCCCTCCATTCTGCATGTTCTTCAAGGATAGTAAGTAACAAAAAAGGAGGGGCGAACTTAGAAAAAATTGATGTCGAAATAAATTTTAACTGATCTAATTTTTATGCTTTTTGTTATAAAAATCAATACAGTAAAGCACATTTATTTATTTCCATAGTTAAATTATGGTTAATGAAAACCATGAAACAAAATTTAAGTGTTTTGAAAAATTCAAATCACAGGCTAAACTGACATTTAGATAATTTACTTAAACACCAGTTAATTATTTTAGTTCTTGAAAGTTGTTTTCTATCAACCATTAGGAGGTTCCTATGTTTCAAGGTTTTTTTAAATCGGTAAAAAATAAGAGCTTATTAGGTTTGTCTTTATTAGGCTTATCAACATTAGCTTTTGCAGAGGGCCATTCAGCCCAAGTTCTCCAATCAAGTGATTTTGTTGGCATTACTTTTTGGTTAATTTCAATGGCATTAGTTGCTTCAACTGCTTTTTTCTTTCTTGAAAGAGATCGCGTAGTAGGTAAGTGGAAAACTTCTCTTACTGTATCTGGACTGGTTACATTAGTAGCAGCTGTTCACTATTTCTATATGCGTGACGTGTGGATTGCAACAGGATCAACACCAACAGTGTATAGATATATTGATTGGTTAATTACAGTGCCTTTATTAATGATTGAATTCTATTTAATTCTTTCAGCGATTACGAAAGTTTCTACAGGCGTCTTTTGGAGACTTGTAATTGGTACATTAGTAATGCTTGTTGGAGGTTATGTCGGTGAGGCTGGTTATGCCGATGTTATGACATCATTCATTGTTGGTATGCTTGGATGGTTCTATATCCTTTACGAAATTTTTGCTGGTGAAGCAAGTAAAATCGCTGCAAACAAAGCTCCAGCAACAGTTCAAAAAGCCTTCCATACAATGCGATTAATTGTTACATTTGGTTGGGCAATTTATCCATTAGGCTATTACTTTGGTTATTTAACTGGTTCAGATCCTGCAAGCAGCATGGCATCATTAAACATCATCTATAACTTAGCTGACGTTTTAAACAAAATTGCTTTCGGTGTAATTATTTGGTCTGTAGCAGTATCAGAATCAAAATAAGTATGTAATGTCTTTAAAAAACTGTGCAGCTTAGGCTGCACAGTTTTTTTATTTTTACTAATTAAATTTAATAATATCAATAGGTTAAGATAATTAATATCGATACACTAACCCCATGAGCATAGATGAGTTTAATTTAGTATATAACGCGATCTCTTTTGCAATCGCTGCTTTTGGAGCATCAACCGTATTTTTCCTCCTGCAAAGGTCACAGGTTTCACCCGCATACAAAACTGCATTAACCCTTTCGGGACTTGTTTGTTTAATTACAACTTACCATTACTTAAGAATTTTTGAGAGCTTCAACAGTGCTTATGTATTGAAGGATGGTTTAGTGATACAAAGTGGCATGCAATTTAATAATGCATATCGATATGTTGATTGGCTATTAACCGTTCCCTTATTGCTTCTAGAATTTGTATTAGTCTTAAGATTGCCTCATACGGAAACATACAAAAAAGGCCTAGGGTTAACCTTAGCTTCTGCGCTTATGGTTTTATTGGGCTACCCTGGAGAAACCCTTACAATTGGATTTGCTAAGATTATTTGGTGGGTTTTAGCAATGATTCCATTTTCTTATATATTGTATGAAATGATTAAAGGGGTGGGTGCATCAATTAAAACTCAACCTTTAGTTATTCAGCCATTATTCAAAAAAACAAGACTACTTATTATCCTGTCATGGTCATTTTATCCGCTTGTTTATATCCTACCTTTATTTGGTCTGTCCGCATTCGTCAGTGTTCAGGTTGGGTTCACTGTTGTTGATATAGTTGCTAAATCAGTTTTCGGGATTTTGATTTATATTATTGCGCAAAGAAAATCAGAAATTGGCGCTTAGTTAAGTCTTTGACAAACAGATATATTTTATACATATATTCTTTTAAATAAGACTCATTATGATTTCAAACGAAAGTGATTCACTAGAGAGTGTTAAAAAACAGCTAGCCAAGTCTTTCGAGGTGAACGAGAAAAATTTATCTCTATGGCTGAATTGGCATGGAGGGTCGGAAGGAAAATTAATGCGCTCTCACTTGGCACTTTCTACCGGAGAAGCATTAGGACTGTCAAAACATACAGCAATTATTTGGGCAGTTGTTTGTGAGTTAATTCATAGCGCTTCGCTTCTGCATGATGACATTTGTGACAGCGATGAAATCAGAAGAGGCAAGGTAAGTGTATGGAAAAATTTTGGTATACCAGCTGCTATATGCACTGGCGACTATTTAATAGCAGAGTCCTTTAAAAAAATTACTGAAATTGAGCAGGGCTGGCATCAAAATATCTTACTAGGGTTACTTTCAGGCACCGTTAAGGAAATTGTTTTTGGCCAGTCAGGTGATGTCAACACAAGCTTCTTAAGTCTAGGCTGGGAAGAGTATAAAAGTCTGGCTACAGCAAAAACATCACCCCTTATTTGTTTACCTATGATGGGGATGTTTAAATGTGCTGAGCTAGATGAGCCTTATTATATTAATTTAAGAAAAATGACAGACGAACTAGGGCTTGCCTATCAAATTGTTAATGACTTGGAAAATATTTTATTGAACCAAGCAAATGAAATTCCTACAGATATTGAGTTTGAAAGAATGAATGCATTGGTAGTTTTAGTTAAAGAAAAGTCTTCTGAAAAAGAAATTAATTTTTTGAAAAAAAATAAAGCTGAATTTAAGCAATTTTTAATATCTTCAAATATTAAAGATGATTTAATTGATAGGATTCAATTGATACTAGAAAATATTAAAAATTCTTTACACCTTATGCCGGTCGTCATCAGACCTATTATTTCTTCTCTTTGTGAAGAGATAAACAAAAAAGCTAGCCAGTTTACACATGCAAAATAAAAAAATAATTGTAATCGGAAGTGGTTTTGGGGGAATCGCTGCAGCTTTGCGTATGAGGGCTAAGGGTTATGAAGTCGATTTGCATGAAAAATTGGATCAAATTGGCGGAAGAGCAAGGCAGTTTAATCGTAATGGCTTTGTTTATGATGCGGGCCCTACAGTCATTACCGCACCTTATCTTTTTAGGGAATTATTTGAAATTTTTAATGAAGAAATTGATGATTTCATTAAATTTATTCCTTTGGATCCCTGGTATCGCTTTAGATTTCATGATGGGACATTTTTTAATTATGGCCCAGATCAAGATCAACTATTAGAACAAATAAAAGCCATTGAGCCTAGAGATGTAAATGGCTATCTTAAAATGCTTCAGCATGCTGAGAAAATATTTGAATTAGGCTACCTCAAGCTTGCTGATCAGCCTTTTCATAAATTAAGTAGTTTAATTAAATATACCCCCGATATTATTAAGTTAAAGGGCTATCAATCTGTTTATCAATTTGTATCAAGCTATCTAAGCCATCCAAATTTAAGGCAAGCCTTTTCAATTCAGCCATTACTTGTTGGAGGCAATCCTTTTAATACAACTTCAATTTATGCTCTTATTCACGCGCTTGAAAAAAAATGGGGAGTATTTTTTGCTAAGGGAGGAACTGGAGAAATAATATCTCAATTAAAGATGCTGATGGAGCGCCAGGGTGTAAATATATTTCTTAATAGTGAAATTAAGAAAATTGTTACTCGCGACAGAATGGTTGAAGGCATAGAAACTGAGGAAGGTAAATTTTATAAGGCTGATTATTTAATTACAAATGCAGATCCTATTTATACAAATACCAATTTAATAGAACATAAAAAAATTTCCTTGCATAATAAATTTGTAAAGAAAACAGCCAAGCACTCCATGGGTTTGTTCGTTCTTTTCTTTGGAACAAAAGTTAAATATGAGGATATTGCTCACCATACTATTTGGATGGGGCCTCGCTATAAAGAGTTGCTTAGTGATATCTTTGATCGCTATAAATTATCCGAGGATTTTTCTATTTACCTTCATAGACCCACAGCAACTGATCCTGATTTTGCTCCAATAGGTTGCGATAGTTTTTATGCGTTAGTCCCAGTACCAAATTTGAAAGGAAATATTAACTGGAAAGAAGAAGCGCCGATATTTACACAATCTATTATTAAGGCTCTAGAGCAAACCATGATGCCAAAACTTAGTGAATATATTTGCGAATCTTTTGTTATGACCCCTGACGATTTTCTTCAAGACTACAACACGCCTTTTGGCTCAGGATTTTCTATTGCGCCGTTATTTAGACAGTCTGCTTGGTTCAGGACGCACAATAAGGATGATTTATATCAGAACCTTTTTTATGTAGGTGCTGGAACTCACCCGGGCGCTGGTGTTCCAGGTGTCCTCAATTCAGCCAAAGTCATAGATAAATTGATTCCATAGTATGAAGAACAGTTTATTGATGCGTAAGCATGGAAAAACTTTTTATTGGGCCTCTTTTTTTCTTGATAACGCTAAAATGCAAGCGATTTACTCTATCTATAGCTTCTGTCGAAAAATAGATGACATGGTTGATGAAGCTAAAAACTTAAATGTTGCTAAAAAAAAGCTTCTTATATTTATAAGCGCATGGAATAAAGGCAAGTCTCATCCGGTCATTAGCGTATTAAATAATATTCCAAAGGAAAATTGGCCGAACCAAAAGCTTGTAAAAAATTTTTTGAATGGACAAATATACGATATTAAATTTACTTCATTCAAGTCAGAAAAAGCCTTAATTGTTTATTGTTACCAAGTTGCAGGCACAGTGGGATTAATGGTGTGTGACATTTTCGGCGTAAAAGATAAAAAAATGCGTTATTTTGCAATTGATTTAGGCATTGCTATGCAATTGATTAACATTTCTCGAGATATTTATGAGGACAGTCTACGAAATAGGATCTATCTACCTGAGAGCCTCATTGGTAAACATTCAGCTAAAGAAATAGCCTACCCAACAAAGGAAATTGCAGCAAAAATAGACTTCACCCGAAAAAAACTTATTAACCTAGCAAATATTTACTTTGCCAGTGCCAGTAAAGCGATTGATCATCTCCCTCGAGGTGCCGGTCTTGCTGTTAAATTAGCTTCTGCACTATACCAACAAATTGGACATCAATTAGTTCAGACACAATATCAACATAAAGAAAAAAGATGCTATGTGAATACCTTATGTAAGGTGCTGATTACCTTTAAGATTATTACTAAATTTTTACTTACTTTTAAAGTTAAATTAAAGCCTCATGATAAGAATCTGCATAAATTCATAATGACACTCCCAGATGCTCACTTTTAATATATGAAACAAAAATATGATATTGGAATTATTGGCGCTGGCTTATCTGGATTAACTCTTGGAAATTCTCTTCTTAGTAAAAAAATTAAAAATTTCATTTTATTTGAAAAAAATACCCACTTAAAAAATGACAAAACATACAGCTTTTGGTCAGGGCCAGGATTATTTGATATTAAAAAAAGCTTCAGTGTAAAACCGAAAAAAGAATGGTCACAAATAGAAATTAAGGTTAAAAACAAATCTTATAAGATTGATCTTGGTAGTTACAGGTATGCATGTTATAGCTCAGAATCCATTCTAGACGAACTATATAAAAAGATTACTAAAGAAGGAATTAAGGTAGAAAGAGGCCATTCAATTAAACAGTTTAAAAAAAATCATGATGGTTGGGAAGTTAAATTAAAGACTAAAAAAATATTACTTAAGAATGTAATAGATAGCAGGCCCAATAAAATATTTGATGATAAGTATCCATCTTTGAAGCAAGTTTTTGTGGGTTCTGAGATTATTTCAAATCAAAATATATTTAATGAAAATGTGGTGACATTAATGGATTTCTTTGAGTCGAATAAAAATGTCATTTTTACTTATATTCTTCCATTCTCAAAAAATAAAGCTTTGATTGAAACAACCTTTTTCTCATCCGAGATAAATTTCAAGCAAGTTGAAAAGATTCATAACCTTACTTTAAAAAAGTTTGATATAAAAGAAATAACAAGAACAGAGCAAGCTGTTCTTCCCATGTCGCCATATATTGATAGAAAAATGGTAGAGCAATATTTTAGGATTGGGAACTTTGCAGGAGCATCTAGACCTGCTTCCGGGTATGCATTCACTCGAATCGCTCTCTGGGCGAACCAAATAAAGACAAAAAAAGAATTTTGCTATGACATGATTCATCACAAAGAAAATTATCTTACAAATTGGCTAGATAAAATCTTTCTTTCTGTATTGAGATCTAATCCTAAAAAAGCCCCTGAAATATTTAAGGTTTTCTTTACCAAAGTTCCTATTTCATCTGTTATAAGATTTTTATCTGACCAATCAAGACTGGTCGATTATTTAGTGATTATTTTAAAATTACCAAAATTAGTAATGCTTAGAGGCTTAATAAACTTATATGTTAAGTAAAGTCAGAATTCACCAGTTCTTTTATTTGATATTAAGTTTTTTCTTAATATTTATTTCTCAACAGAATAGTTTTTTGAATATTACCGACATCAATTCATCTCTCGCAATCTTATTTCTAATTATTATGTCTTTTGGTGTCTCTCATGGAGCTGCTGACTCCATTATCATATGGAAAACTTTTCCTAAATTTAAGACCAAAGCTATAGCTTTCTTAATTTATGTATCAATTGTTTTTTTGGGACTTATTTTATGGTTTCAAAGTCCCGTAATAGGTTTAGTTCTTTTACTTTTAATGTCAATGTACCATTTTGGTCATAGCGATCTTTCACACCTAAGTCAGGCACCTCAAAGCATCAAGATTTCATGGGGTATTGTCATGACATTACTCCCTGTCATTTTTTTTGAAAAAGATGTTAAATCAATTTTTGATGCTTTAGCAAATTCAGATATAAACCTTCAAGTATTTGTTATGCTTAAATTTATTACAATTGCCTTTATAGTTAATTTTTTAATTTTGCTTTATCTCGATAAGGTTATTACCAAAAAAGATAAGTTCTTTCTTACCTTCGAGTTTTTAATAACAATCATTCTTGCTAGTCTTCTAAAGCCAGTTTATTGGTTTACCTTCTATTTCTGTTTTTTACATGGTCTTAGAGCATTAATTAATATTGGAATTAAGTCTTTAAGAGACTTAATGTTTTTAG
>Ga0207940_1000127_pt1 | contig 25326 bp, 19 predicted proteins | sample LakMenEpi06Jul12_FD_150676 | JGI IMG/M metagenome (GOLD analysis project Ga0207940, IMG submission 150676) | Freshwater microbial communities from Lake Mendota, WI - 06JUL2012 deep hole epilimnion (SPAdes) | ecosystem: Environmental > Aquatic > Freshwater > Lake > Epilimnion/Euphotic zone ... | reverse complement strand
AAGGCACACAGACCATTCGGCTTGACTCCAAAGAACAATTTGAACATTTGTCCGCGTTTGCCAAAGAGTTCATGCCGGCCTCCGCAGCCCGGCTTCAACTTTACAAAGGTGAACGTCCTATTTTTGATTTGTATTCAATCGACGAGGAAGTGGCCAAGGCTTTGGGCCGTCGGGTTGAACTCAAGTCGGGTGGCTATCTCATCATTGACCAAACAGAAGCCCTGACCACCGTGGATGTGAATACAGGTGGCTATGTAGGCGCACGCAATTTTGATGACACCATTTTCAAAACAAATCTAGAAGCAGCGCATGCCATTGCCCGGCAACTTCGCTTGCGCAATCTGGGGGGCATCATCATTGTCGATTTCATTGACATGTCCCGCGAGGAACATCAAACCGCTGTGCTTGATGAGTTTAAAAAACAATTAAGCCGAGACCGCGTTAAAACAATGGCGGGTGGATTTTCGCAGTTGGGTTTGTTGGAAATGACACGCAAGCGAACACGAGAATCTTTGTCGCACATGCTGTGTGAGCCCTGCCCCAGTTGCGACGGCAAAGGCAGTGTCAAAACCAATCGCACGGTGGTTTACGATATTTTGCGTGAAATCTTGCGTGAGGCTCGTCAGTTCAATCCGAAAGAGTTTCGAGTAGTGGCGGCGCCTGCTGTCATTGAATTGTTGCTGGATGAAGAGAGCCAGCATTTGGCTGCGTTGTCTGATTTTATTGCCAAGCCCATTTCGCTTCAAAGCGAAACCGCCATGGGTCAAGAGCAATACGACGTTGTGTTACTTTGATTCAAGCCGCATCGCTTTTGTGATGCAGTCTTGAGTAAACACCGCCAGCCTTCAGAAGTTCTTCATGTCGGCCTTGCTCCACAATCTCTCCTTGCGACATAACGACGACCCTGTCTGCATGTTCGATGGTGGAGAGTCGGTGCGCAATGATCAAGGTGGTACGCCCCTTCATCAGGTTTTGCAATGCATCTTGCACCCAACGTTCTGATTCATTGTCCAAGGCGGATGTGGCTTCGTCCAAAATAAGAATGGGTGCATTTTTATAAAGTGCTCGGGCAATGGCCAAGCGCTGTCGCTGTCCACCCGAGAGTTCGGTGGCGTTGTGTCCTAACAGGGTGTCCATGCCTTGGGGTAGCTTGCCCACATGTTCGTCAAGGTTGGCCGCTGCCAAACATGCTTGTATTTTGGCGCGATCAACGATTTGACCCAATGCAATGTTGGCTGCAACGGTGTCATTGAGCATCACAACATCTTGACTGACCATGGCAAATTGTTGACGCAATTGTTGAAGTGGCCAGTCTTGTATGTCAGTGCCCTGCAAAATAACTTGCCCAGAGCTGGGCTGAACAAATCGAGGCAACAAATTGACCAAGGTGGTTTTGCCCGAGCCGCTGGTGCCTACAAAGGCCACAGTTTCACCCGATTGAATGCTTAAGCACAAATTGTTCAAGGCAGGCGATGTATCGGCAGCATATTGAACGTGGATGTTTTGAAATTCAATGCACGGCCCCTGGCTTGCTTGCGATGCGGTGTTTTGACTTTCTACTTTTGGGCCGATAGCGTGACCATCTGCTTCAATCTGAACTTCTTCCAATAAGCGCAGCCCTCTTTCAAGCGCGGCCAAACCTCGCGTGACGGGGGTTGCTATATCGGCCAGTCGCTTGATGGGGGAGACCAGCATCAGCATGGCGGTGATAAAAGCAACAAAGCCGCCTACTGTGGCACCTTCTAAGCCTGTTCGACTTTGGATCAGTGCCACGACCAACACCATTGACAATGCCACCGCTGCCATCAATTGCGTGAGGGGCGACATGGCGGCCGAAGCAATGGTGGATTTCAAAGCCAAACTTCTGAGTCTTTGGCTTAAAGTTTGGAAACGATTGAGTTGGCTTTCTTGGGCGCCGTGAAGTCGAACCATGCGGTGGGCCAAAACGTTCTCTTCCACCACGTAAGCTAAATTGTCCGTGGCAGATTGGCTGTCTCGGGTGAGGCCATAAAGGCGCTTGGACAGCTTCTTCATGATCCAGGCTGAACCGGGTACCACGATGAACACCAACATGGTCAGTTTCCAGTTTAAAAACATCAAGTAGCCAATCAAGGCCAGCAGCGTGAAGCCATCTCTTGAAAGGCCTAAAAGGGCTGAAATAAGCTGCGTCGCACCTGTTTGAACTTCATAAACCAAGGTGTTGGACAAAGCACTGGCCGATTGTTTGCTGAAAATGGACATGTCAGCCTGCATCAACCTTCGAAACAAAGCTTCACGCAATGCTTGCATGCCGTCGTTGGCAATGCGCGCTAGCGCATACTGAGACACAAAAAATGCAAGGCCCCTGACGAAAAAAATCCCGATGACGGCCGTTGGAACCATCCAAAGGGGTAGGCTGTTTTCGGCAAATCCCTCGTCTAGCAAAGGTTTGAAGAGGGCTGGAATGAGGGGCTCAGTGGCCGCAGCCACCAGTGTTGCCAAGATGGCCAGTGCCCAAGCGCCTCGCTGTTTGCCAAAATAGGGCCAAAGACGGCGCATCCGCTTCAGGTAACTTAAGTCCTGCTGGGTGCTGTCATGGGCAATTTGTGTCATTGATTTGATTTTAACGCGTGTCACAATGCTAAATTAGCGGTGTTATGACTTGCCAAACCTATGAAAAAGACCTCATTCTTGACCTATTTTTCTCCTTTTAAGGCCCATTTGCGTGCTTTGCTTTTGAGCTTTGTCTTCGCCTCAAGCGCGGCATGGGCTCAGTTCAAAGTCGATGTCTCTGGTGTTGGACTGACGCAAGTTCCCATTGCCATTGCCAGTTTCAAGGGCGAAGAAACTGCCCCGCAAAAGACGTCGGCCATCTTGTTGGCAGATCTGGAAAGAAGTGGCCAATTCAGAGCGGTTCCCAATTTGGGTTTAAGCATGGACGAGCTCTCCCGACCTGACCATGCCATGCTGCGACAAAAAAGTGCCGACGCCCTTGTGGCGGGCAGTTCAACCCGTTTAGCCGATGGCCGCTACGAAGTCCGAGCCAAACTGTGGGACGTGGTTTCGGGTCAAGAGCGAGGTGACTACCGCGAAACTGTAGCCGCGGCAGACTTGCGTTTATCGGCACACCGGCTTGCTGACTGGGTCTATGAAAAACTAACAGGCGAGAAGGGCGTCTTTGCGACCCGCATTGCTTACATTACCAAAACCACTGGTAAATACAGCCTTTGGATAGCTGACTCTGATGGCGAGAACTCTCAGTCTGCCTTGACCAGTGCAGAGCCCATCATTTCGCCATCTTGGTCGCCTAAGGGCAACCAGTTGGCCTATGTTTCATTTGAGTCTCGCAAGCCCGTTATTTATGTGCATGAGTTGGCCACAGGCAAACGCAAAATTATGGCCAATTTCAAAGGTTCTAACAGCGCGCCGGCGTGGTCGCCTGATGGACGTTCTTTGTTGGCCACTTTAAGTCGCGATGGGGGCTCACAGCTTTACCAAATTGACATTGCTTCTGGTGAAGCCAAGCGCTTAACCCAAAACGCAGGCATCGATACCGAGCCTAGCTTTTCGCAAGATGGCTCGAAGATTTACTTTGTATCTGATCGGGGAGGCAGTCCTCAAATTTACAAAATGAACGACACAGGCTCTGGCGTTGAAAGAGTCACTTTCAACGGAAGTTACAATATCTCACCTGCACTTAGCCCAGATGGGCGGTGGCTAACTTTTATTTCACGTGTTGGGGGGCAGTTCAAAGTTCAAGTCATGAACCTGAGCACCGGCCAGACAAGTGCCATCACTGAAACCTCAGCCGATGAGCGCCCTAGCTTTGCACCCAACAGCAAATTGATTGTTTATGCCACTGTGCTTCAAGGACGCGAGGCGCTCATGACAACCACTTTAGACGGCAAAATCAAAGCCAGACTGTCCGGACAAAGTGGTGACATTCGCGAACCCGCCTGGGGTCCTTACCGATAATTTTTAATTTGGAGTTTTTTCATGATCAAACGTAGTCTTTGGATTTTGGCATTGACGGCAGCCTTGGCGGCCTGCTCATCGGGCGTTAAATTGAACGAGGTGCCTGTTGAAGACAAAAACGCTTCTGCTGCTGCAAACGCTTCAGCCGATGCCGCACAAAGTAGCGTCGCTGCCGTTGTGGGTGGTAAAGCCGGTACACAAGGCGTTGCACCTGCTGGCGTGAACGTGGTGTATTTTGACTACGACAGTTTTGCATTGAAACCAGAAGCGCGTGCGGTTTTGGAGCGCAATGCAGCACATCTGCAAGCTAACAAACAATTCAAAGTGCAACTTGAAGGGCACACTGACGATCGTGGCGGTCGTGAATACAACTTGGCCCTCGGTCAAAAGCGTGCTGAAACGGTTCGCCGCGCACTGACCTTGTTGGGTGTGAGCGATGCACAAGTTGAGGCAGTTAGTTTTGGCAAAGAAAAGCCCGCTGCATCAGGTGCAGATGACGCTGCATATGCCAAAAATCGCCGTGTTGAAATCAAATACTGATTGAACCTGCCTTATGCGATCCAGGGCTTATTTATCCAGTTTTCAGTTCGGTTTGGCATGCATGTTGTCAAGCTTTAGTCTGCTTGCCAATGCCGCCTTGTTTGGAGATGATGAAGCCCGCCGCGCCATTCTTGATTTGCGACAGCGTCTTGAAACAGCACAGCAAAATTTGAAGTCTCAAACAGCTGAAATTGTGAAGTCTCAAGCGGCTGACAATGCCAACTTAAGGGGCAGTTTGCTTGAGTTGCAAAATCAAATTGAAGGCTTGAAATCTGAACAATCAAGGCTTCGTGGCACCTTAGAAAATTTGTTGCGTGAGCTCACTGACATTCAGCTGAAACAAAAGGACATTCTTCAAAGTGTCGACACAAGGTTGAACAGGTTTGAACCTGTCAAAGTTGTTTTAGACGGTCAGGAGTTTCAAGCTGACCCTGCAGAGAAGAAGCAGTTTGAAAACGCGCTTGCGGTCTTTCGAACTGGTGATTTTGCGGCTGCGCAAAGTAGCTTATTGGGTTTTCTGCTAAGTCATCCCAGCAGCGGTTATGTATCTTCTGCTCTGTTTTGGTTAGGCAATGCCCAGTACGCTACCAAAGATTACAAAGAGTCGATGCTCAATTTTCGAAAGCTCTTGAACATTGCGCCACTTCACACGCGTGCCCCAGACGCCATGCTGGCCATTTCTAATTGCTTGATCGAGCTCAAGGACCTGAAGGCCGCCAGAAAAGCCATGGAAGATTTGATCAAATTGCATCCCAACAGCGATGCAGCACAAACGGCCAAAGACCGACTCAGTCGCTTTAAATAATTCGGTATGACTGAATCTCAACTCACCGATTTGCAGTGGTTGGTCTTGAGTTCTACGGCTGTAGTCTCTGTGTTCTTGGGTGTTCTTTTTCACCGTTCACATTTTTGTACCATGGGCGCAGTCAGCGATGCGGTCATCATGGAAAACTTTGACCGCTTGCGTCAGTGGGCCCTTGCCTTGGCTGTTGCCATTTTTGGATTTGGCGGCATGGCTTATGCAGGCCTCATTAACCCCCTTCAATCAATCTATGCTACCAAGGACTTGTTGTGGCTCTCTTCCTTGCTGGGTGGCTTGTTGTTCGGCTGGGGCATGGTATGGGCTTCTGGTTGTGGGTCAAAGACGCTGGTTCGTTTAGGTGCTGGTAACTTGAAAGCGCTCTGGGTGTTGCTGGTCATGGGCGTTGTTGCGCTTTCTGCCATGAGGGGTGTCTTGGCCGTTGGACGGGTGCAATACATTGATGCCGTGAAAATAGAAATGCCGCAGGGCCTTTTTGCGGGCGAATGGTTGAGCAATCATCTGAATCTCTCGCTGCATGTTGGTATGTTGGTCGCGGCTTGTTCAGTCTCTTTGCTATTGCTTGTGTGGGTCTTGAAAGATCGAAATTTCCTAACGCTTCACAACGTGATGACAGGTATTTTGGTCGGCCTCGTGATTTGTGGGGTCTGGTGGATTTCTGGTGTTTTGGGTCACGGCTTGGAACACCCCGAAACGCTAGAGGAATTTTTTCTCGCCACTTCGAGCCGCAAAATGGAAGCCCTCAGCTTCACGGGCCCAGTGGCCTTGGCTTTAGACGCGGTGATGTACTTCAGCGATGGCACCAAGCGCTTGACCATCGGTTTGGTCAGCGTGATGGGTGTTTGTGCTGGCTCGTTCATCAGTGCCTGGTTTCAAGGGACCCTGAAGCTAGAAGGCTTTACCAATGCAGCCGACATGCGCCGTCATCTTGTGGGCGCCAGCTTCATGGGAATAGGGGCCGTGCTTGCCATGGGCTGCTCTATTGGACAGGGCTTAAGCGGCCTCTCAACCCTCAGCTTCAACAGCTTGATAGCAAGCTTGGCCATCGTGGCTGGTGCCTACGCGGCCTTGCAATACGATTTGCGTCAAGCTTGAATCAGCGTTGGCGTTTTTAAAATCACGTCGTGACGCAAACAAACATTTCCAGTCGAAGGTTTGGTGGCATGGCCAGACTTTATGGCCTAACCGGTGCCGATCAAATTGCACGTTCACACGTGTTGATTGTGGGCATTGGTGGTGTAGGTTCTTGGATCGCTGAAGCATTGGCCAGAAGTGGCGTTGGCGAGATGACTTTGGTCGATATGGACCACATTGCCGAATCCAATATCAATCGCCAAATTCATGCTTTAGAAAGCACACTGGGACAGGCCAAAGTGTTGGCCATGAAAGAAAGAATAGCGCAGATCAATTCGGAATGCCGTGTTCATGTTGTTGATGACTTTGTTTCGCCAGAAAACTGGTTAGAGCTTGTTGCCAACATCAATTCATCTGCGTCAAGCTTGATGCACATCACAGCTGTGATTGATGCTTGTGATCAAGTCAAGGCCAAAGTGGCCATGGCCGACTGGGCTATACGCCAAAAAGTTTTCATGGTCACACTGGGAGCTGCTGGGGGTAAAAAAGAAGCCCATCGTGTTGAGCAAGCCGATCTGTCTAAGGTGACCCACGACCCCTTATTGTCCCAATTGCGGTATCGACTCAGGAAAGAAAAGGGCGCTCCCAAAGAGGGTCAAAAGATAGGTGTGCTTTGCGTATTCAGTCGAGAGAACGTTGCGCCGCCCGATGCATCCTGCCTCATTGAAGGGGACGGCACACTCAACTGCCATGGCTATGGATCGGCTGTGACCGTGACGGCAAGTTTTGGCTTGGTGGCGGCCTCATTGGTCGTGAATTATCTTGCGTCAGGCTTGGCAAACCCTAAAATTTGAAGCTATAATTTAAGGCTTGAGTAGATGGGTCGGTAGCTCAGTCGGTAGAGCAGCGGACTTTTAATCCGTTGGTCGCGAGTTCGAATCTCGCCCGACCCACCAAATACTCAAACCCCTTTAAAACCCCGCAAAGCTTGCTCTGTGGGGTTTTTTCTTGCCTGCCCAGGCTGCACTTTTTCAAGCATCAAGATTGAGTCGTTCCAATTCCTCTGACCAAGCCAGCCATTGAATTTCCAACTCTTCAAGGGCCGTGTTAACCGATTTAAGCAACTTGCCTGTCTCTGCAATTTCTAAAGGCTGAAGCGGTGTAGCCAGTTTGCTTTCCAAGGCTAATTTTTCGGCTTCTAGCTTGGCTATATTTTGATCAGCCTGCTCGATTGATTTTTTCAAAGGCTTGAGCAGAGCGGATTTCTGTTGGCGTAAAAGAGCGTCTTCTTTTTTCTGGTCTGGCGTTCGGTTAACTATCTTGGCCCCAGGCTTTTGAGGCTCCGACTTAGCAGCTATTGGTATCACAATGGGCTCATCGGCCACATTGTTTTTGGCTTCTTCTCGCAAGCGTTTGGATTCATCTAACAAATAGCGCTGGTAATCGTCTAGGTCGCCATCGAATGGTTTTATTTCTCCGCGGCCAACCAACCAAAATTCGTCACAAACCGCGCGCAACAAAGCCCTGTCGTGACTGACCAACATCACGGTGCCTTCAAATTCATTCAAGGCCATTGACAACGCCTCGCGTGTGGCCAAGTCCAAGTGGTTGGTGGGCTCGTCTAACAACAGAAGGTTGGGGCGCTGCCACACAATCATGGCCAATACCAGTCTGGCTTTTTCGCCGCCGCTCATTGAGCCCACGTTTTGCTTCACCATGTCACCGGTGAAGTTAAAGGTTCCTAAAAAATTTCGAAGGTCTTGTTCGCGCGAGGACTGTCCTGGTGTAGCGCCAAGTTCTTTGACCAAGCGGATCATGTGTTCTAGCGGATTGTCTAAGGGGTGTAAGACGTCCAGTTCCTGTTGTGCAAAATACCCAATATTCAGCCCCTTGCCCTCAGTCAGTTCACCAGACAAGGCCTTGATGCTGCGAGCGATGGTTTTAACCAGCGTAGATTTGCCTTGGCCGTTGGCACCCAAAATACCAATGCGCTCTCCTGCCAAAACTGATTTATTGACTTGCTTGACAATGACTTTGTCGATGCCATCGACCGAATAGCCCAAATTGGCGTTGGTGATGGCCAACATGGGGTTGGGTAAGTTTTGGGGCTCTTTGAATTCAAAGGTGAAATCTGCATCGGCCAAAACAGGCGCAATTTTTTCCATCCGTTCAAGCGCCTTGACTCGGCTCTGAGCCTGTTTGGCCTTGCTGGCTTTGGCCTTGAATCGGTCAATGAACTTCTGCAAGTGTGCAATCTTGTCTTGCTGCTTTGAGAACGAGGCTTGTTGCAATTCAAGTTGCTGTGATCTTAGAGTTTCAAAAGCGCTGTAATTGCCGCCGTATCGATTGAGCTTGGCATGTTCAATGTGCAAGGTGACGTCGGTCACGGCATCTAGAAATTCTCGGTCGTGGCTGATCACGACCATGGTGCCCATGTAGCGTTTAAGCCAAGCTTCAAGCCAAACCAAGGCGTCCAAATCTAGGTGGTTGGTGGGCTCGTCTAAGATGAGCAAATCGGAGGGGCACATTAAAGCGCGAGCCAATTGCAGCCGCATTCGCCAGCCGCCTGAAAAGCTGTTAACTGGATGATCCAATTCAGATGTTCGAAACCCTAGGCCCAAGATTAAAGATTGTGCTCTGGGTACTGCGTCGTGTTCGCCAGCATCTGCCAAGTCAACATGAGCATGAGCCATGGCCATGCCATCTTCTGATCGTTCTGCCGCATGAAGCACAGCACGCAACTCGGCTAATTTTGTATCGCCACCCAGTACAAAATCTGTTGCACTTTCTTCAGTCTCTGGCATGTCTTGGGCTACTTGCGCCAAACGCCATTGTTTTGGAATGGAGAAGTCGCCACCGTCCTCATGCAAAGTGCCATTGAAAAGTGCGAAAAGTGTGGATTTGCCAGCGCCGTTGCGTCCGACTAAGCCCACTTTTTCTCCGGGATTGAGGGTGACGGAAGCAGCATCTAGCAACACTTTGGCGCTGCGGCGCAGAGTGACATTTTTCAGTTGGATCATGAATGTCGGTGAACATCGGCCGCACTCAAAGGGCGACCTAGGAAAATCAATTTGGGATGGGATAGAGTTGTACTAAATTGCGCTTGATCATAGCCTTCCAAGAGGGCTTTTTTCATGACTTTGCGTCAATTTTCAAAAGTGCTTCTTTGGTGACCAACAAAACCTGATCTTCACCCGCACTGGTTTCTAACCAGACTGCTTCTAGCCAGGGAAAAGCCGCTTCAAAGTGTTCGCGCTCATTGCCAATTTCCAGAATCAGGATGGCTTGCTCGTTCATGCGATCTGGCAAGTCAATGAACAACTGGCGGATGAAATCCATGCCATCTGTGCCGCCAGCCAAAGCCAAAAGCGGCTCTGCCTTGAACTCGGCTGGCAGTCCTTGCATGCTGGCTTCACACACATAAGGCGGGTTGCAAATGATGCAATCGAATGTTTGTGTCAGACCTTGAAGGCCATCGCTTTCGACAAGTTGAATGCGATGTGACAACTGGTGTTGATCGACATTGATTTTGGCCACGGCCAAGGCATTCTTAGAGATGTCAGCCCCAATCACTTCAATTTCGGGGTAGGCCATGGCACACAAAACAGCCAAACTGCCATTGCCAGTGCACAGGTCTAAAAACGAATGTGAAGACTCTGCCAGCCAAGTATCAAAGGCACCCTCTGCAATCAGTTCTGCAATCAGGCTGCGCGGCACAATGCTGCGCTCATCCACGTAAAAGGGAATGCCTTGAAGCCAAGCTTCCCGGGTGAGGTAGGCTGCAGGTTTGCGTGTGTGTATGCGTTGCTCAATCAGTGCTTGGCATGCTTGGATGTGAGTCGCAGAAATATCGGCCACATTCAGATTCAGGTTCAAGGCCGTTGCTTGTTCTTGAGTGCGCAGCGTGTCATTTGTGAAGTCCAGGTCCAATGGCAATTTGAGTTGCCACAAAACAAGCCAAGCGGCTTCGTCTTGCGCATTCAGGGTGCCATGGCCAAATGCGACTTTGGCTTCATCTAGTCTATTTGCGCTAGTGTGTATCAGTTCTTTGAGATCCATCGCATTGATGCCTTAAGGCTTTTGCCCCATCTCAATCGCGCAGGCCGTGTTCAAATTAAACAAGACCTTTTTGTAGATATCTTTAAGCGGTTCAATGTCGACCAATGCCACATGCTCATCGATCTTGTGAATGGTGGCGTTGGGCGGGCCCAGTTCAATCACTTGCGGGCAAGTTTGCGCAATAAAGCGGCCATCGCTGGTGCCGCCCGTTGTCGATAGCTCTGTTCGAAGTCCGGTCACGTCATGAATAGCTTCTTGTACGGCTTTGACAAGCGTGCCAGGTGTGGTGAGGAAGGGCAGGCCGCCAAGCGTCCACTCAATGTCAAATTTCAAATCATGTTTTAGCAGAACATCGGTTAAGCGTTTTTTCAAGGAGGCTTCGTTGGACTCGGTGCAAAAACGAAAGTTGAAATCAATGAGCATTTCACCTGGAATGACATTGGTGGCGCCAGTGCCAGCTTGCACGTTGCTGATTTGCCAGCTGGTTGGCGGAAAAAATTCATTACCCCCGTCCCACACCATGGCTGCCAATTCGGCCAGCGCAGGTGCGGCTCGGTGCACTGGGTTGTCTGCCAACTGCGGATAGGCAATGTGTCCTTGAATGCCCTTGACGATCAATTTGCCACTGAGTGAACCACGCCTTCCATTCTTGATCATGTCGCCAGTTTGTTTGACAGATGTGGGCTCTCCCACAATGCAATAGTCGGGCGTTTCTTGGCGAGCTTGAAGCATTTCACAAATGCGCACGGTGCCATCCAGTGCTGGGCCTTCTTCGTCACTGGTGAGTAAAAACGCAATGCCTAATGCAGGGTTGGGGCAAGCTTGGTAAAACTCTTGGGTGGCCACCACCATGGCGGCCAGTGAGGTTTTCATGTCGCTTGCGCCGCGACCAAACAATTTGCCGTCTCGGTGAGTGGGCGTGAAGGGGTCGCTGGTCCATTTTGTCAAAGGTCCAGTGGGTACGACATCAACGTGTCCTGCAAATGCCAAGGTTTGGCCTGAAGTGCCAGCTCTTTTGGCCCAAAGATTTCGGACCCGAAAGTTGTCTGGCCCCAAATCAATCACTTCGCATTGGAAGCCCAAAGGTTCAAGCTGCGAATTGATCAAGGCCGTACAGCCACCATCTTCGGGGGTCACGGAGGGCAATGAGATTAGTTGCTCAGCCAGTCGAAGTGTGGCGCTCATGAGGGTCTGCCTGCTTTGATGAATCTTGCCATGCGGTGTGCAGCTTCCAAGCACTCTGCCGTTTCGGCCACCAAGGCCATTCGAACTCGGCCTTGGCCAGGGTTTTTTCCATCGACGGTTCTGCCAATGTAACTACCGGGCAACACAGTGACATTTTCTGACGCATAAAGCTCGCGTGCAAAAACGGTATCGCTGTTGTTCCAAGCTGCTGGCACACCTGCCCACAAGTAGAAACTGGCATCGGGTAATTTGACATCCATGACCCCTGCCAAGACAGGCGTGACTTGTGCAAATTTGGTGCGGTACAAGTTGCGGTTTTCCACCACATGGTCTTCGTCGTTCCAGGCTGCAATGCTGGCGGCTTGAACCACACCACTCATGGCGCAGCCGTGATAGGTGCGATACAGTAAAAAATCTTTGATGATGGCTGCGTCGCCAGCCACAAAGCCACTGCGCAAGCCTGGCACATTGCTGCGTTTTGACAAGCTTGTGAAGGCGATCAAACGTTTGAATTCTTTGTAACCCAAAAGAGAGGCCGCCTCTAAGCCGCCTAACGGTGGTTCATCGCGAAAATAGATTTCGCTGTAGCACTCGTCTGAGGCAATGACAAAGCCATATTTTTCGCTGAGCTCGAACAAAGTTTGCCACTCAGCCAAGGGCATGATTTTTCCGGTGGGGTTTCCGGGTGAGCAGACAAAAACGAGTTGGGTTGTGCGCCAAATAGCTTCAGGCACTGATTGCCAGTTGGCTGTGAAGTCGTTTTCAGGCGCATTGGCCACGTAGTAGGGCTCGGCTCCTCCCAAAAGCGTGGCACCTTCGTAAATTTGATAGAAGGGATTAGGGCTGACAACACGTGCACCGGGTTTTGTGGGGTCGATGACCGCTTGGGTCAGGGAAAACAAGGCCTCCCTGGAGCCATTGACGGGCAAAATTTGGGTGCTGGCTTGAATTTCAATGCGGTATCTGCGCTGGAGCCATTGGGCACACGCCTCCCGCATGCGCAATTCACCCGCAGTGGCTGGATATCCAGACAGTGCTGTATCAAGCGAGGCTTTGAGGGCGATTTTGATGAATTCGGGCGTTGCGTGTTTGGGCTCGCCAATGCCCAAACTAATGTGCGCGCGGTCTGTGGGAGGGGTGACCGTTGCGAACAATTGGCGAAGGCGCTCGAAGGGGTAGGGTTGGAGGGTAGCCAAGAGGGGGTTCATGCCCCAATTATCCGGCAATTGCGGGCCTGTTTTTGAGTTCAATTTCAGGTGTTTTCCAGACTGATGGGGCCCTTGGGTCGGTTAACATGGAGGCTTATGGCACGAGTTGTGCCTACTGACTTAATTTCTGACTCCTGTGCGCCTTAATTCCATCAAATTATCTGGATTCAAATCCTTTGCAGAACCCACCAACTTTGTCCTGCCTGGGCAGCTGGTCGGTGTTGTCGGCCCCAATGGTTGCGGAAAATCCAACATCATGGATGCGTGCCGCTGGGTTTTGGGTGAATCCAAAGCTTCCGAGTTGCGTGGTGAATCCATGCAAGACGTTATTTTCAACGGTACCAACACCCGCAAGCCAGCCAGCCGAGCTAGCGTTGAATTGGTCTTTGACAATGCTGACCATCGTGCCGGTGGGCAATGGGGGCAATTTTTAGAAATTGCGGTCAAACGCGTTTTGACACGAGACGGCAACAGCAGTTATTTCATCAACAACCAACCCGTGCGCCGACGCGACGTCCAAGATGTTTTTCTGGGAACAGGCTTAGGTCCGCGCGCTTACGCCATCATTGGCCAGGGCACCATCAGTAGAATCATTGAATCTAGGCCAGAAGAATTGCGTTTGTTTTTGGAAGAAGCGGCAGGTGTTTCTAAATACAAAGAACGGCGCCGTGAAACTGAAAACCGCCTTTCTGACACCAGAGAGAACCTTACGCGTGTTGATGACATTTTGCGCGAATTGAACGCCAATTTGGAAAAGTTGGAGAAGCAGGCTGAAGTGGCTCAGCGCTTCAATGCGTTAAAAGTCGATAGCACCTTGAAGCAGCAGCAGCTTTGGTTTTTCAAACGCGCAGATGCAGAAACCGATCAAGTCAAAATCAAAGCCGATGTCGACAAGGCCGTCATTGATTTAGAGGCGCGCATCGCCGATTTGCGGCATGTCGAGTCAGACCTAGAAACAGTTCGTCAAGCGCACTACGCTGCGGGTGACCAAGTCAATCAGGCACAAGGTTTGTTGTACGAGGCCAGTGCTGAAGTCAGTAAGCTAGAAGCTGAGATTCGCTTTGTGGTGGAAGGTCGCCAGCGTGCTGAGCAACGCCTGCTTCAATTGCAGTCCCAATCAACAGAGTGGTCCGAAAAGCAAATACAAGCCTTAGCAGAGTTGGAAGCGTTGGCAGAACAAGCTCTGCAAGCCGAAGATCAAGCCATCACATTGGCTGCACAAGTCGAAGATCAAGCCCAAGCCTTGCCTGATTTGGAAGAAGTCATGCGGCAAGCGCAAGCCAAAGCCAACGAGCAAAGAGGCAGTGTGGTGCAGGTTCAACAGCAAATTCAGGTGCTGGCGGCCGATCAACGCAACATCGAAGACCAAACTCGACAACTTTCAACCAGGCGAGAGCGCTTGTTGGCTGATCGAAATGCACTGGATGCGCCAGACGAGCAAGGACTTGTTCAGTTGAAATCGCAATTGGCACAAGCAGACACTTTGGCAAAGTTGTGCAACACCACCTTGCAAGAGTTAGAAGAACAAACCCCAAGATTGGACCAAGAGCGTCGAGATCAACAGCAGTCTGTGAACAACGAGTCTGCCAAATTGGCAGATCTCACTGCCAAGATTGAAGCCCTTAAATCACTCCAAGAAAAAGTCAAAACTGACGGCAAACTCAAGCCCTGGTTGAACAAACACGGCCTTGATCAGTTGCAAGGTTTGTGGAGCAAGATGCACATGGAACCCGGTTGGGAGAATGCCATGGAATCTGCGCTTCGCGAGAAGCTTTCATCGCTTCAGGTTTCGCGCCTAGACATGGTGAAGGCTTTTTCATCCGATGCGCCGCCGGCCAAACTCTCGTTTTATTCACCGCCAAATGCCACTCAAACATCAGCTCGAAAAGGACTGCCAGCTGCTTGCCGACCCCTTTCCGATTTGCTCAGACTTTCTGATGCTGGCCTATCGGCTTTGCTCACAGATTGGCTCCAAGGTTATTTCACAGCGCCTTCTTTGGACGATGCCATGGCTTGGCGCGATCAACTGCAAGGCGCCGAATGCTTTGTAGTTCAAACGGGTCATACCGTTGGCAAACACAGTGTCAGTTTTTATGCCCCTGATTCTGAACAAGCAGGCCTCTTGGCGCGCGCCCAAGACATTGAAAACTTCGAAAAGCAATTGCGTGCTCAAACATTGATTGCAGAGGAAACCAGGTCATCCTCCGTTCGTGCTGAAGCCGCGTATTCTGATGCTGCGCAACGTTTGGTGTTGGCCAGGCAAGAGGCGTCAGAGGCTCAATCGAAAGCCCATGAACTGCAGGTTGAAACACTTAGACTTTCTCAATGGGCAGAGCAAACACGCGCTCGCACTGAGCAAATCGCCACTGACATGGCAGAAATTGACCATCATGTAGAAGAGCTCCAAGAGCGTCGAATCACGGCTGAAGCCAGATTTGAAGAACTCGACATGCAGTTGGCTGACAGTCAAGAGCGCCACGCACAACTTGATGAGCGCGTGATTGAGGCTGAGCGCAAATTGTCAGAGTGTCGTGAGCAGCAGCGAACGCTTGAACGTTTGGCACAAGAAGCCACTTTTTCACAGCGCAGCCTAGAAGCCAGGCGCTCAGAATTGCAGCGTGGCCTAGAAACTGCGGTCCAACAAATTAAATCGATTGCAGATGAGCAAGAGCGAGCCAAGGAAGAATTGTCTCGTCTCACCGATGCGGCGGCACAGGCCGGTTTGCAAAATGCATTGGCCATGAAAATGGAGAGGGAGCAGGTATTGGGTGCCAAGCGCAGTGAGTACGATGACCTCACGGCGCGTTTGCGTGCCAGTGATGAACGACGTATGAGTTTTGAGCGTGAACTCGATCCTATGCGCCAAAGAATTACCGAGCTGCAACTCAAAGAACAAGCTTCACGTTTAGGACTTGAGCAATACACTCAGTTGCTGCTTGATGCTGAGGCAGATCTTGAGGCATTGGCCAAATCAATTGAGGAAGGCCATGTTCGCCTAACGGGATTGCAATCTGAAATCGATCGCCTGAATCGGGAAATTGTGGCTTTGGGTGCTGTCAATTTGGCGGCACTAGAAGAACTGACAACATCCCGCGAGCGCAAGGCATTCTTGGACGCTCAAACCGCTGATTTGACCGAAGCCATGACAACGCTTGAAGATGCCATTAAGAAGATTGACGCCGAAACCAGAGATCTCTTGGCAGGTACTTTCAAAATTGTGAATGAACATTTTGGTCGAATGTTCCCTGAATTGTTTGGCGGCGGCAGTGCCCGCTTGGTCATGACGGGCGATGAAATTTTGGACTCTGGTGTTCAGGTGATGGCGCAGCCGCCTGGCCAAAAAAATCAGACCATTCACTTGTTGTCTGGCGGCCAAAAGGCTCTCACGGCCATTGCTTTGGTGTTTGCCATTTTTCAACTCAATCCAGCACCTTTTTGTTTGTTGGACGAGGTGGATGCCCCCTTGGACGACGCGAACACAGAACGCTACGCCAAATTGGTCAAGAGCATGGGCAAAGAAACTCAATTTTTGTTCATCAGTCACAACAAGATTGCGATGGAGATGGCAGAGCAACTGATCGGTGTGACCATGCAAGAGCAGGGTGTCTCCCGCATTGTTGCTGTTGACATGGAAGCTGCAGTTGCCATTGCCGAAACGGCTTGATCAAATCCATTTGATAGACACCTTCCTTTGCACACCCTGATATGAGTTCCTTGCAAAATAGTTTGGCCATTGTTGGTGTCGTGACCTTGGTGGGGGTTGTTCTGTACAACCTCTGGACCGCTCGGCAAAACGCGCCACGCCAAGCCGCACCCGAGACTACTCCTAGCGTTGACCCTGTCCTAGACAATTCAGATTTGAGTCGCGCAGGTTCGAATGAATCAGCCTATTTAGACGATGAAATTGGCATTCTGCCCACGCCTGAAAAAAAGCCGCCGCTGGATGCACTGATCGACGTCATTGCCGCGATTGAGGTTGATGTGCAGGTTTCAGGCGATGCTGCTTTGGCGGCTTTGCCTGCCACGCGTCGAGTCGGTACCAAACCATTTGCTGTAGAAGGCTTGAATGACAATACAGGCGAATGGGAAACCCCAGTGGCTGGGCGCAGGTACCACGCATTTCAAGCGGGTGTTCAATTGGCCAATCGGATAGGGCCCTTGAATGAAATTGAATTTTCAGAGTATGTGATCAAGGCCCAAAACTTTGCCGATTCAATTGGGGGTGCACCCGAGTTTCCAGACATGTTGGAAGAAGTCGCCCGTGCCCGTGAGCTTGATCAATTTGCCAGTGCGCACGATGCGCAGCTTAGCTTCACGGTTTGTGCCACATCAGCCGCATGGAGTCCGGGCTACATTCATCAACACGCTGCGCGTTGGGGTTTTGTGGCTGGCGTCATTCCTGGTCGAATGGTTTTGGCTGCACCAGTTCAAGGCTTGCCCCCCATTTTGTCTTTGTCCTTTGATACACAAGCGGCCATGGCCGATGATCCGGCCTTGTCTGCCATCAAAGAATTCACCTTAAGCCTGGATGTGCCGCAGGTACCCCGAGAAGAACAAGCGTTTGCCAGGTTGCGCGAAGCAGCCCGCATACTTGGCAAAGACATGGACGGCGTCATTACCGATGGTTCAGGACACGCACTCACCGAAGCAAATTTAAACGCCATTGCAGTTGATCTAGAACTCCTTTACGATGCCCTAGATTCACGTGAGTTGTCTGCTGGCTCACCTCAGGCACGTCGATTGTTTTCATAATCGTGCCCTCGATCTCATTGTGAACTTAGATTTGTTTTCAGGATCGGAAGAGGGCACCAGGCCTAGCCCTTCAGCATTCGATCTGGCAAGTGAACAAGCCGCACAGCTTCGAAAATTGCTGCACCGGCATGCGCATGCTTACTACACCTTGGATGCACCTGAAGTGCCAGATGCTGAATACGATCGATTGTTTCTACAACTTCAGAGCATCGAAAATCAGTATCCTGTTTTGTTAACGGCAGACTCACCTACACAGCGCGTAGGAGGGGCCGTATTGCCTGAGTTCTCTACAGTGCGTCATCAAGTGCCTATGTTGAGCATTCGAACCGAAACTGACAATGAGGCCAGTGGCGCCGCAGCCTTTGACACTCGAATTCGAAAAGAATTAGGTTTGGCAGAGGGTGCATCTGAAGTCGAATACGTTGCAGAACTTAAATTTGACGGCTTGGCCATGAGCCTTCGTTATGAAAATGGCATTTTGGTTCAAGCGGCTACTCGAGGTGATGGTGAATATGGTGAAGATGTCACGCACAATGTTCGAACCATTGGGCAAATCCCCTTGCAACTTTTTGAAGTGCCTTCAGTGCTGGAAGTCCGCGGAGAAGTTTATATGCGGCGAGACGACTTTGATGCGCTCAATGAACGTCAACTTCTTAAAATCTCTGAAGGTCTCAAAGGTGAGAAAACATTTGTGAATCCAAGAAACGCTGCAGCCGGTGCTGTGCGTCAATTGGATTCCAACATCGCCGCGCAACGGCCCCTGAGTTTTTTTGCGTATGGCTTAGGAGAGGTGTTGGGATGGCCATTAGGTGTGGCACCTTTTCAGCGGCACTATGATTTATTGCAAGCGCTCAAGGCTTGGGGCTTTCCAGTGGCTGCACAAACGCAGTGTGTCAGAGGTTCCGCCGGACTGATTGATTTTCATGCACAAATTGCCCAAGTGCGAGATAAGCTGCCTTACGACATTGATGGTGTTGTTTACAAAGTCAATGACCTTGGGCTTCAAGAAAAACTTGGTTTTGTCACGCGCGAGCCCCGTTGGGCCGTTGCTCACAAGTACCCTGCGCAGGAAGAACTCACAACAGTTCAGGCCATTGACATTCAGGTAGGTCGAACCGGCAAACTAACACCTGTTGCCAAATTGGCCCCTGTCTTTGTGGGTGGCGTGACCGTCACCAACGCAACCCTGCACAACGAAGATGAGGCTAGACGTAAAGATGTTCGGGTGGGTGATACCGTCATTGTTCGGCGCGCAGGTGACGTCATTCCTGAAGTTGTCAGCGTTGTCCTTGCTAAGCGCCCGCTTGGGTCCCAAATTTTTACCATGCCCCATGTTTGCCCAGTGTGTGGCAGTGCAGCTTTGAGAGATGAAGATGAGGCCGACTACAGATGCAGTGGTGGCCTTTTTTGTGGTGCTCAACGCAAGCAGGCTTTTCTGCACTTTGCGCAAAGAAGAGCTGTAGAGGTAGATGGTCTAGGCGAAAAATTGATCGATCAATTGGTGGATGCCGGCGTGGTCAGTACCTTGCCAGATCTTTATAAATTAGGTTTAAGCGCATTGGTTCAACTTGATCGAATGGCAGAAAAATCGGCGCTCAATATTTTGGCCGCACTGGAAGCTTCTAAGTCCACCACCTTGCCTAGATTCATTTATGGTTTGGGCATACGGCATGTCGGTGAAGCCACAGCCAAAGAATTTGCCCGCCACTTTGGTAATTTGGACGCTTTCATGAATGCGCCATTAGATCAACTCTTAGAGGTGTCAGACGTAGGACCCATCGTGGCGCAAAGTGTGATTGCATTTTTTGCTCAATCGCACCACCAAGAAATTGTGGCGCAACTCAGAGCTTGTGGTGTTCGTTGGGAAGAAGGCGCCCCTGCAGAGCGCGTCCCCAAACCCCTAAGTGGCCAAACCATCGTTCTCACTGGCACATTGCCGACCTTAAGTCGAGATGAGGCCAAAGCCATGCTAGAAGAAGCCGGTGCCAAAGTGGCTGGCTCTGTGAGTCAAAAAACCAGTTATGTGGTTGCAGGTGCAGAGGCCGGGAGCAAACTTGAAAAGGCCCTTGCGCTCGGTGTGCCGGTTCTCGATGAAGCTGGCCTTTTGTCATTGTTAAAAGGAGATCCAAATGACGGTTCGTGAAATATTGAAGATGGGTGATGAGCGCCTGATGCGAATTGCAAAACCAGTGCTTGAATTTAATACGTTGGAACTGTTGGATGGCATTGTGGACATGAAAGAGACCATGATCGCGGCCAGTGGTGCAGGACTTGCTGCACCTCAAATTGGCTGGGATATTCAGCTGGTCATTTTTGGAACGGGGCAAATCATTTCACGCTACCCTGATGCAGCCCCCATTCCTTATACCGTCTTGATCAATCCTGTCATTACGCCCATCGGCAATGAACTGCAGCATGATTGGGAAGGCTGTCTTTCGGTGCCTGGTTTGCGAGCTGTTGTACCCAGATGGCAGCACATTCGTTATTCTGGTTTTGATCAGCATGGCCAAGCCATTGAGAGAACAGCAGATGGTTTTCACGCCAAAGTGGTTCAGCATGAGTGTGATCACTTGGTGGGTATTTTGTTCCCCCAACGTGTGCGTGATTTTACGAAATTTGGCTTCAACTCCGTGCTGTTTCCAAACTTAGCGCCAGAAAATGACGATTAAAGTTTGGCCAATCTTTCAATGGCAGCATTCAAGGTAGCGTCTTTTTTTGCAAAACAAAATCGAATGACATTTTGGTCAAACGATTCGCCATAAAAGGCGGACAAGGGAATAGCTGCAACACCAATTTCGCGTGTTAACCATTTGCAAAATTCAGCCTCACCCAAATCTTTTTCGGGTACCGACAGATTGGAAATATCGGCGCATTGAAAATAGGTGCCTTCGCCCGGCAAAAGCCTGAATTTGGTTTTTGACAATCCTTCTCTGAAGAGATCGCGCTTGCGTTGGTAAAACTGTGGCAATTCCAAATAGGCTTGAGGGTTTGACATGTAGCCTGCCAACCCAAATTGCATGGGCGTGTTCACGGTAAACACAGCAAATTGGTGGACTTTGCGAAATTCAGCGGTCAATGCCGCAGGCGCTACAACGGTGCCCACTTTCCAGCCTGTCACGTGGTAGCTTTTGCCAAAGCTTGACACCACAAAGGCACGCTCTGCCAAGCCTTTGTAAGAGCTTGCACTGTGGTGTTGAAGCGGCTGGTAAACCATGTGTTCGTAGACCTCGTCACTGATCAGTACAATTTGAGTGGGCGCCAAAATTTCTTGCAGCTTCAGCATGTCTTCGTGCCGCCATACCATGCCACTTGGGTTGTGCGGGGAATTGATCAAAATAGCGCGAGTTTTGGACGTGATAGCAGCTTGAATTTTGTCGAAATCGGGTTTGAATGTGCCTGGCGTTAAGGGCACCCTGACCACCACGCCGCCGGCCATCTCGACGTTGGGCACATAACAGTCGTAACATGGCTCCAAAACAATCACTTCATCACCAGAATGCACAACGGCAAGCATGATGGTGAGCAAAGCCTGCGTAGCGCCTGCCGTGATTGTGATTTCGGTTTGTGCATCGTAGTGATGGTGATAGAGATTTTCAATTTTTTGCGACACAGCCTCACGCAAGGGTAAGACGCCAGGCATAGGTGGGTATTGATTGAGGCCTTCTTGCATGGCCTTTGTCACTGCGTGGGTCAGTTGAGGATCGCACTCAAAGTCAGGAAATCCTTGGCCTAAATTGACCGCGCCCACTTCGGCGGCCAGTCCAGACATGACGGTAAAAATGGTTGTGCCCAACTTGGGTTGTTTTGAAATCAACTGGGGAGTCATGATGGTTTTTTAAAATAGGTTCAAAGTTCGTAGTCATTGACATGACCTGTCATGGCTTTTTCAACCAAGGCCGTTGTTAAGCGATCGCTTAGTAACTCAGCAAATTGATAAACAAAGTTGCGCAGGTAGGCGCCTCTTTTAAAGGCGACTCGCGATACATTTTTTCCCAAGAGATCACCCAAAGGCCGAGCGACCAAATCGCCAGCAAGGTCATCTTTCACGGCCATTTCAGCCACAATGCCCACGCCCAAACCCAAACGCACGTATGTTTTGATCACATCTGAGTCAATGGCCTCGAGTGCGATTCGAGGGTGTAGTTTTTTGCTGGCAAATGCGGCATCAATTCTTGTTCGCCCCGTGAACGAGGGGTGGTAGGTGATGAGGGGTTCTTTGGCAATGTCTTCCAAATGCAGGTGTTTTTTCTTGGCCAAAGGATGGTCAGGTGCAACCACCAGCATGTGCTGCCATTCATAGCAAGGAAGTGTGACAAGATCCTCGTAGGCAGCCAGTGATTCGGTGGCCATGCCTATTTCGGCGGTGTCATCCAGTAGCATTTTGGCCACCTGATCAGGCGATCCCTGATGCAAGCTGATGTTGACATGCGGATACAGGTCGCGCAATTTGGCAACGGGAACAGGCAGCACATAACGAGCTTGGGTGTGGGTTGTTGCAATCGACAGGGTGCCGCTGTCTTGCGCACTGTACTGCTCGCCGATGCGTTTCAAGTTGCCAATTTCACGCATGATGACTTCGATGCTTTTGAGTACATGCTGACCTGGCTCCGTGATCCGCTTCAGCCTTTTGCCGTGTCGAGCAAAGATGTCGATACCCAACTCATGCTCTAACTCAATGATGGCTTTGGAGACACCAGGTTGAGAGGTGTGCAGTGCTTTGGCTGCTTCTGTCAGGTTGAGATTGCGACGGGCGGCTTCTTGTACAAATCGAAATTGATGCAAGTTCATATCAATAAACCCAGTAAGATTGAGTTCATTATGCCTTATGAATCTAAGGGTTGGACTTTAAGGCAATTTCCGCCATGGCGCGAGTCAGTTCAGGTTCTTCGCCGATGGCATTTCTTAATTCGAACGTCACACCAGGATGTTGGATGATGAGATCTTGCAGCAACAAGGGAAGATCTTCTCGGGCATGCCGGCCCACCCCCAAAAACATCGGAACAATTCGAATGGCATTGACGCCCGTCTGAACCAAAGCAGCGACGGTAGTGGGCAAGTCGGGCTGGGTCAGTTCAAGGTAGGCGCATGCCACTTGTGTGTCGGGTGATAGTTGCTTCACCTCGTCGGCAACAGCCTCAATGGGACGTCGCCATAAAGCGTCTCTTGAGCCATGAGCAAACAGAATGATGGCATGTTGTAAGGTGATTTCCGTCATTAAAAAACCTTTATTGGCGTAAAACCAGCCACCAAAAGGTAGCCAGTGAGATCACGCTGTAAATCAGTGCGGGCGCAGCTGCCGTGAGCCAAGGCTGCCAATTTTGTAGATTGCCCATATAGCCAAAAACGTTGTTCAGCAAATAGAAGCTGATGCCAGCCATAACGCCACCAAATACATAGCCTGCAATGTTGCCTGATCTGAAATGCAAATAGGCAAATGGCAATGCAAGTGTCAACATAACCCAGCAGCTCAATGGGTAAATCACCTTTCGCCAAAACTGAATTTCATAGCGTTGCGCATTTTGTCCATTTGCAGCCAAATGCCGCATGTACTGAAACAAGTCGATGGTTTTCATTCGATCGGGACTGAGAAGCGCAGCAGAAATCATCTCGGAGGTGATTTCGGTTTTCCATGACCATTCCGGCAGATTCAAAATTTCGATTTTCGATTCTTCGCCAGATACCATGTGAAAAATTCGCCGATCAACGGGTTTCAAAAGCCACGACCCGTCAGTCATCAACTGGGCCTTCGGCGCAAGGGTCATCGACTTGAGCCGACCTTCGTTGTCAAATTCATGAATTCGAATATTCTCGGGCTGGCCTTCGCTGCTCATGGATCTCACATTGACGGCAAATTGTGATTGCGCCTGCTTTTCTCTTAGCCACGCGCCAGTCTGGCCAACGGTAATTTGTCCTTGGTAATGCGCCTTCAAAAGCTGCGCTTGTTTGTCTGTCCAAGGCGAGATGTAGTCACCTAATACGAAGGTGACAGTCACAAACAAAAGGCCCAATTGAAAGAGCGTTTGAAGTGCGCGCCATGGCCCCAACCCGCCTGTTCGAAGGATGGTGAATTCGGAGCTTTGTGCAAATCGCGCCATGACAAAAATGGCGCCAATCAAAACAGAAATGGGCAGCAACTCATACAAATGGCTGGGCATGAGCAAGGCTACATACATCAGAGCATGCTGCAGTTGATAGCCCTGAAATTTGTTTCGGCTTAAGGTTTGAAGTTGATCGACCAGGTCAAAAAAAACAAACAAGGCCAAAAAGCCAATCGCGACAAAACTAACCGCTCGAATGATTTCTCCGTGAATTAATCGGCGAATGGTTTTCATGTGCAAACTTCCGTTCTGTGCAGCTTAGGCATGGCCAACCTATTTTTCACGATCGTGGCTAAAACCACAACGGTGGCACCAAAACTTGTGGCTAAATCTTTTTGAATGGAAGAATGGAATAACATTGTGGGATTGGAAAACCTCAATTATGAACTTTGAATTAAAAACACTTTCTTTGGCAGCCGCCGCAAAATCCCCTGCAGACGTCTTGATTGTCCTCATTTCTGACCACTTTCAAGCCGCCAAAGACCCACTTTCCTTGCTGATCGAAAAAGCGATGAAGGCCAAGGACTTTTCAAGCAAAAAAGGGAAAGTTCTTCACGCCTATGGTCCAGCCGGGATTTCTGCATCCAAAGTGGTGTTTTTGGGGGTAGGTGCTGCCTTGGCCGCAGACATGAAATCTGCCATGTCCGGGCTGACTGCCAGTTTAAAAACCGCCGAAACCAAGAAGCTCACTGTCGTATCGCCCGAGCCCCTCAATGCGCAGGCACTGCAAGCCTTGCTTTTGGCTTTGGCAGATGGCACCTATGTTTACGGCACCACCAAATCAAAACCCACCACGCGCTCATTAAGCCTAGTCAGCGTGGGCTTGCCCAGCGTTAATCTAGGCCTGCAAAACGCCTTGAAAGCCACTGTTGGCATGATCCAAGGCATTGAGTTCGCCAAAGAGTGGGCCAACCGACCAGCCAATCATGCAACGCCCACCCTGTTGGCCAAGGCTGCTATGACCCTGGCCAAATCAGGCGGAATGTCATGCGAAGTGCTGGGTCCCAAGGAAGTTGCCAAGTTGGGCATGGGCTCTTTCATGTCCGTTGCGCAAGGGTCTGCCGAGCCGCTTCGTTTCATTGTGCTGAAATACCAGGGGGGCGCTAAATCTGAGGCCCCCACTGTGCTGGTGGGTAAGGGCATTACCTTCGATACCGGTGGTATTTCTCTCAAGCCACCAGGCGAAATGGACGAGATGAAATTTGACATGGGTGGCGCCGCCAGTGTTTTAGGTGTTTTCAAATCCCTGTGCACCATCAAACCCAAAATCAATGTTGTGGGCCTCATCCCTGCCTGTGAAAACATGCCCGATGGCCTGGCTGTGAAGCCTGGTGATGTGGTGACCAGCATGAGTGGTCAAACCATTGAAATTTTGAACACAGATGCTGAAGGACGTTTGATTTTGTGCGATGCGCTCACCTATGCAGAGCGTTTCAAACCTCAAGCAGTCATTGACATTGCGACGCTCACTGGCGCTTGTGTCATTGCATTGGGGGCTGTTCGAAGTGGTATGTTTGCCACCGAAGACAAACTGGCTCAAAGCCTGCTTCAAGCGGGCGATGAAGCCATGGATCTTTGCTGGAGAATGCCACTCGATGAGGAATATGCTGATGCACTCAAAAGCAATTTTGCTGAG
>Ga0207940_1000125_pt1 | contig 25400 bp, 56 predicted proteins | sample LakMenEpi06Jul12_FD_150676 | JGI IMG/M metagenome (GOLD analysis project Ga0207940, IMG submission 150676) | Freshwater microbial communities from Lake Mendota, WI - 06JUL2012 deep hole epilimnion (SPAdes) | ecosystem: Environmental > Aquatic > Freshwater > Lake > Epilimnion/Euphotic zone ... | reverse complement strand
CTTACTCAAGTCACCATTTAACAAAGAATCAATATTTTGCTTACGAGCAAACAATTTGTTAATCAAGTAATATGGAGATTTTAATTTAAACGATTCCCCATCTTTTGTGTATGCAACATAACCTTCATGTTTTACCTTCTTAACTCTTTCCTTTAATTCGCCTAGAGTAGTATAAGTTGGAACTGGAACATTCCACAATCCCAACATATAATATTCACGATCAAATTCAGAACTACAATACCAATCCAATCCATAGTCAACCATCTGAGAAATTGACGTGGAATGGGATATTTTATCATTATAACCATTATCTCTTTGACCCAAGAAATACACTCCTTCTTTTTCTGGAATAATATGAGGATCAGAAGAATGACAAATTTCAAACATAAAAGTAGTATTATGAATGAAATTCTTCTCAGGAATTGCTTTTAATATCATTTCCCTTGCTAACTTAGCATAATCAGAATCCAAAGATCCAGTAGTTGCAACTACAACACCATCTTTATACTTTGATGCCGTTGCCATAAATCCATTATACTTCTTGATTGCTAAGACCTTTTCATCATCAGATAATACTGGAGAGTTCTTTTCTATTCCGTAATTATAGATTTTATCGAAAGGATGAACAATAATGTTGAAATCTTTATCTACTACCAGACCACGACACTTTTCAAGATAACGATTCCAAAGCCCATCAAAAAAGACTTTTCTTTTATATTTTAATACAAATAAATCAGTATAGGATTCAGATTTTTTCATCTGAACAAGATTAGAATTGTTTTCTACATATTCTTTGAGTTGTGACTGTAACATATTTACGCTCCTTAAACAGAAAGTAAATCATACTACAGTCTTGAGAAAAAGTCAAGTCCAGAGGGATCTACGCAGACGAATAAGTTTTATCAACATTTCTTCATCTTCTTGAAAATAATCCTCCTCGATTTTATTCATAAGATCATGAATCCTTCTGGTTTCTAATTTTTCTTCTTCGGTTTCTGGTGTACACATATAATCCCAAAGGCTATCGCCGCTATTGGTTTTTGTTTCGTAACGGGCGTTCCACCCAGAAACTTCATAAGGGTCGGGTCTATTAGGTCTGGTGAATTTCCACCAATGGTAGAGTTCAGAGATTTCTTGAGCTTTCAGAGATTGTTCAGTAGGTTGACCATATTCTGGATCATCTTTACTTAATCCCCAAGATTCGTCTTTGATAAGAGTAGTTTCCCAATCAAGATAATCTAGACCAGATTGAGCATTTCTCCAAGTTCTGCTCTTAAACCAACCTTTTGAATGCCAAGGCGCATTATATTTTACTGCAGAAGCTTCATCGCAAATGATATTTTTCCATGCAACTTCCACCTCGACAAAATTCACAAGCTCATCAAATAAACAATGAAGAATTCTTTCATCTAGTTCGTGCCATTCACCTTTTTTCAAATTGGACGTGAGTTGATGAGTTTTGGTTACAAATCTATTAACTAACCAATATTTCACAGAATAGAGTTTATCAATAGGATACATAATAAAGTCTTGAATCTTATCAAGAGCAGTTTCAGCAAGCCAATATCGAAATGGATGTTTCGTTTTAGCAGTTTGCTTCCAATCTCGCCATTCTTTAGAAGTTCCGCATTCTGGTTGAGGAGTACCTCTTACCCAATTAGCGAATTTCCCGTTTGACCAATATCTGTTTCTCATATTATTCCGGTTTCATATAAACAAAATTACATAACATCATACAAGACCTATCAATCTTGACAACGCAATTAGATTTCTCTATCGAGAGTATTTTACCTTTAAAAGAGTTATAACAAATAACTCTCATTCCTACTTTAAATTCCATTATTTCTTAGAATAATTTGAATATGGACTTAGAACAGAAAGCAGAAAGAACGCTGCGGCAATATTCTCAAAATCATATTCAATATTTAATTGAAATAATGTATTAATAGACCAAATAAATCCACAAGGTATAATTATAATATATACAGCAAGTAAAATACCAAAAACGCCAAGACCAAGTTTCATATCACACCATTATAAAAGAAAAGTATCACACTGACGACCTTTGGGAAGATTTTTATGATGAGGGCAATTTTCTCTGTATATACAACCAGCAACAAGAGAAAATATCAATACAAAAAATAACGCTCTCATATATTACCACGTAATAGAAACATAATCTTCACCTTGACGGATTAGATAATATTTGACATTAAATCCTTGATCCTTGATAACTTTCTCTACCTTTTGCCAATCCGAAGAATTGCTTCTAGGTCCAAGCAACCAAATATAAGGACTATAACTTTCTTTGGTACATCTATAATTATCAATAATAAATTCTTTCTTACCATCTAATGCTGCATCTCTGATATCTTCAAATACATATCGGAGTTGCTCGTCAATATTATTAAAAATTGCTCGTTTTGTTAGTTCTTTCGCCTTTTCAGCTGTTATCATTATTATTCCTCATATTTCGCCATAGGTTGAATTATTAGATAATTTTCAGTTAAGAAAAAATTACCATAAGGTTGCCAACCTTCTTTGATATACTTATTTACGTCATCTTGCAATTCTGCAAAATTTTCAACCATAATAATTTTATATTCAACAATTTTAGACATATTACCTCACGCAATCATAGGTCCATCATTAGTTTCTTCAATTTCTTCTTTACCTTCATTAACCAAAGTTCCACCAATTTCTTCTGTAATAATATAAATCTTATTACCATCTTTGATTATATTATTGATAGGATAATGATTAAAAGATGTATAAACCAATACTTCGTATTCTTTATTGTTATTGGAATCATTGAAAATATTTTTCAAATCTTGGGAATTTAGAATCATATCTTTTCCATTACCTTAGTTCTTAGATATTCAATCAAAGTATCTGATAACTCATCGATACTTTCGAGAGGCAAAGTAGTTTTCCACTTATCTTGAGTTGCTGAAGGATTCTTAGCAGAACTCAACGTAGAATAAAAGTTAATATCTACATAATCAGGAATTGACGAATCTTTTATTTCAAAATAAAGATTATAGTTATTACCAGTTCCATCAACAGTTGTGTTCAGTAAAGTATTTAATTCTTTATTCATTATCAGTTACCTTTCTATATTCAATACAAGTAACTTGATCAACATTATTATTGTCAAGTATCAAAGATTTAGTACAATTCCATTCAGATTTTATAATAATATAACTGTTATCGTTAATCAACAAAAAAGCAACAAAAAGAGAAATGAAAAAACAAGCAATCGTAATAACAATAGTCTTAGCCATATCCATACTTACCTCGATATAATCACAGCATTTGCTTTTTCAAAAGAAAGACCTTCTTTTCCATAGGAAATATCAAAGGCATCTCCATGTTTTCCATAATACCATTCATCGTAAACATTTAAATAAATTTCTTTTTCAGATACACCAATATCTTCAGTATATCCACCTTCATATCCATTAACAACAACTATCGCTTCAGGATCAAATCCTGATAATACTACAATCAACTCTTTTACATTCATACTTTTCTTCCTGCGTGTTGGATTTCAGAAGGCAATAATACTTGATAATTTCCTTTATTGTAGGCTAGTGCAACAGGATATTTCTTAGAAACTTCTTTCTTATATTCTTCGTTTGGTTTTGTAGCGATATGATCCGAAGTAACCGAAACAATATTTCGGTGGTCGGTCGCCCAGTTTGGAATATCAAGAGATTTCAGCTTTTTCTTTTCTTTTTTTACCTGTAAATGTTTAAAACCCTTGCCGTACAGGTAAAAAAGGTATTCTTCAGGAGTTAGTTTAGGTTCACCAATTCGCTTTTGGTTTTTATTGAATACCACCAGACTTTCTAGATCTTTTTTTGTCAATTTCATATTAAAAAATCTCACAAAATTCAACTACAAAAGTATTATACCGTAAGAGCGGTACAAAGTAAAGTCATCGGCAACCTAAAAGTTTCTTGACTCTTGTATTGATATCATTATAGATTTGGCGCTGATCTTTTGTTAATGAAATTGAATCATCAAGCCAATCCAAATCCCTTTTAATTTGATATAATTCATCATATATTTGTTCTAGAGTAAATTGCGAAACTTTATCTATCAAATACTTTTCCATAATGAACCTACTTCTGTATACAGACAGATTTTTCTACCATATCAATCTTAGAGATTTCCGATATAGCAAATTGACATTTATTAAGAGAACTAAATTCTTGGAATAGAATTTGCTTTTGACCATACCCCAGAGATAATACTAGCATCAATACAAACATATCAACCTCTATGTTGTTTCAACAATCGTAAATTCAAAACGAAATTTTCTACTGTTAGCGTTGTTATAGCTGATAATAGAATCAATCTCTCATTATCCGTACCTTTTGTGGCGTTAAATTTCTCATAAATTTCGCTAGCCATTAATTTAAAAGCATCAGATTCAGATATAGACAAATCAGCAAAATCTATAGGATATTCGTTAGAAGATTCTTTGGCCAATTCTGCTATGATATCAACACAATCTATATCTCTCATCAGGAGAATTCCCAATCTTCTGGATAATCAACCTGATGAACAAATTGAAACTTTTGTTCATCAGACCAAGAAGTTAAATAGGAGTTTTCCTTATCAAACAACTCTAGATATTCTTCATCAGAAATTCTTCTGGAAGAGACAATAGTTTCCCCAAGATGTAATTGAGAAAACTCCTGCTGAACCTCTTCCATAGAAACAGTATCTAAAGCGTGTTCTTCATTCTTACATTCCACAACGTAGTTCATTCGAAACTGCGAAATAGCAGTCACAATATATTTTGGCATAATACAACTCCTAATATTCCAATCGCTTTCTCAAAATAACAGAATCCGCCTTAATTTCATAAACTAAAACATCTCCTAGATGTAAATCTAACTCTTCACAAATCTCTTCAGGAATCTCTATTATAGCATAGCCCTCAAAATCATATTCGACTTTTCTTGTATAAATTTTATTCATTTTCTTTCAATATTTTCTGAACGTCTTTGTAGCATTTCCCACAATTACAGCAAAGTTGTAATTTATGGAATTCTCTGACAGACTTAATCTTATTACACTTAATAAGACTTCTCATTTTGGATTCATTTAGATTAGAACAAACGCAAATAATCATAAACGACTATTCAGAATATCCCATACTTTCTTGATAACTTTCGAACTCTTGATCTGAAACTCTACAAACATCACCATCTTCATCAACATATAAAACGCCTGCGTCCTCAAGAGAATATATGGCATTATCCCAACCTTTTTTCAAACCCCTATTATAGACATAATATCCATAAACCCCACCAGCAACACAAAGAGCAATAAAAAACTTAATTTCTTCCCAACTAATTTCTATTGTAACCATATTAGTCTCCTGGTTTATAAACTTCCTTAATATTTATTGTAGGTTGCTTATTGTATTGTTTACGAAAATGTTTAATGATATATTCTAATACCGGAAAATCCACACCAACAGATTTACAAATATAATAATCGTCAAACCCTGCTTGGACCAGTTGATCAACATCGTCAGAAATTGGCTTTAGAATTCCCATATTACCTCAATTTTGAAATTTCTAGTTTAACGTCTTCGATTGAAATATTATCAGTAGATACGGAATGTTCCGCATCAAGAATCATTTCTACCTTCGTTACTGTAGATTGTTTACCAATTTGGTAAGCAACCCAAGAATTAGCAAATATAAAAACTAACAGTAAAAAACCTTTCAATAAAGAATCAGTTTGTTGCATATTTTGCTCCTGTATATTGGGCTTTGATAGATCTTTCTATCGGATTAGAAGGAATTCCATCTCTATGAGCCGATTCTACAGCAACTTTAGCATGATCTTCAGAGATAAACCATCCAATGAAAAGGTTATCTACCATTGCTTTATACTTATCGCCATATAAAACAATAGAACCTAGAATTCTACCGGCAGGGTCGTGATAATATCCGTTGGTCCAAGAATCCATAAACGTCTCCGATTATTGTAAGAAATATTATTATAAACTTGGAATGTGAAAAAGTAAAGTCGGATTTTCGTTGGAAGTCTAGGGTAATCCGCAACCTAGTTCACACATCCCAAGGCGCGAGAGGTGTGGTTATAATAAACTATTTATTCTTTTAATAGTATCTTTCCAGGATAGGTGATGAATACCAATTCCACCCATACTGTTCCAATTATCAATAGTAGATTTGGTATCATCTATCAAAATTCTTCCCGGTTTTGAATAATAATGCTTATACTTTTTTCCTGGAACGAATACCGGATGAAATGGTACATTATATTTCTTCAACCAAAACCCTTTTTGTGCTGACAATTCTTTTATGTATTCTTCTTTTGCGGTCGAAGTAAGAATACAAATAGGAATCTTGTGTTGTTTATGGATACCCTTTAGATACTCCAAGCCTTCTTTAAAATCCGGCATAGGTTCTAGAACAGCAAATTGTTTGTTTTCAATAAAATCATGAAATCGCTTTTTATGAAGTTTTTTACGTTTTGTATTAGAAGGATTATAATCTTCTTCCGGGTCCGCTTTATAGAGTTGAGCGTATCTTTTCTTGAAATCAGAAAGTACGCCATCTTGGTCAACAAAAATTTCACTTATCATTTTTGAGTAATTTTGATATTTTAAATAGATTTAATTCTGCGTAACTTAATTTCGATCTAAGTTCGCCATTAATAACAGTTCCACGGGAATCAAGAACTTGAGTTATTTGTTTGAGCAGACATTCCGTAAGAATTATCATTTCTTCTTTTTCAAAGGATTTCATATATTCACACGTAAAAAAGGAGGGATATTTGGTAATAAGGAATCCCTCCTGAACCTCACCTAACTCAAGCGGCTAGGGCAAATTTTGAATCATTTGCAATTATTGTATTTACTTCTTTGACCGGGATATCCCAATCCTAACGACTTCAGTATTGCCGAGCGCATATAAACTATTTACTACCACGTCGAAACTGATCTTCCCCATCAAAAGCATACTATTCATTAGCTCTTACTAGATATAAACTTGATCAGTTATTATATCGTTCGCTTTCTCGGTTATAGTAACCTTCCTAGTATGCTTTTGGTGGAGAAGGCGGGAATCGCACCCGCGTCCGCAATAACTTTCGTTTATATGTTTACGCTGTTATAAACTTTCAACAATTAAACCAAACAAATATGCGACGGACCCAATCATACCAAGAAAAAATATCAAAAGAATAGTTAATAATACATTTTTTGTTAAATCTTCTAGCATAATTGAGTCCCCGCAATAGTTTATATTAAACTATTTATATCAATTACCTTTTCGGAAGGCTCTATCAACTTTTGCTTCAAGTTCGCTCAGGCGAGCATCTTGAGTCGCATTCTTTTCAGCCATTGCAGTATGATCCGCTTCAACCGCACGCATATGATCTGTGAGTTGCTCTTGAACCGAAGGAGTAGTTGCCTTTGCTGCACAACCTACAAACATACCCATACTTAGCATTAGAATTACAAACTTCATAATATTACCTCATTTACAGCTTAACAAAACATCACCATTATTGGTGAATTTGGGTTGGAGTATCGTCTCGTGTTTAAGATCAATATTGATCTCCTATCCTCCGATTTAATCTTGCTCCGCAACGACAAGAATTCTAAGCGAATCTTTTGATAGGATGGCATTTCCCCTTGACGATTAGGGTTTGCGGTTTCTTTCCCTCACACTCCAATAATCTTAATGAATCCATTCTTCTCTTACAAATTCTACTGTTCCTCTTTGAATCAGTTCGTTTAATATATCCAACTTCTCGTATTCCTCAAGCGCAGTACTTTCTAATAATTGCCTAAGTTCTTTATCCGAAAGATTCTTGTATCCTATCATTATTATTTTCCAATATATTACCAAACAATGTATGTAATTTATTTATAGAATTCTCTGAAACTAACCAGACATACCTTATATTAGAAGAATACTCCAGAAAATCCCATGCATCTTTGAATTCTTGAAATTCTCCAATATATTCAACGTCGTTCATAGGAGTCAAAACATAATACTTTTTCATGTGAAGAATATAAATTTAACACAAGCTGCAATGATTACGATTCTATATATCAATTCTATAATAGCATCAAATAAATGCCCATAGAATTCGTAATCACTCATTCTCATGTTTAGGTTTCATTGGAAGTTTTAATCCATGTTGAGCAAAATCCATAAAAGATTGTAAATCTGTTACATTATATTCAACACCATCTACTGAACAATTCGGAACACTACCATCATTAAAAAAACAAGGAAGCTCGTACAAATACCAAGTGAGCCATCCGTATAAATCTTCTCCAAGAAGTTTGGTCAGGAGGAATTGGTTTTGGAAATAAAGAGAATCGGTATACTTATTTTCGTTTATAAACTCGCACAAAGAAGTATCGACTTCTCTTAAAGAAGACAGATATTTTTCTGATTCCTTGTGATAATTTTCAATATTAGTTACAATTTCTTTAAAATCTTCAAGATAAACTGTCATAATACTCTCCTATAAATCCCTATCTTTCATTGCAGAATGAATAAAAACGCAAGCAAGTATCAAAGCAATTACATATATCGCTATGCCAAATTGGATTAAAGTAACCAAGATAACACCATATAAAACAATAAACCGCCAATAACAAGCCACTGACCCCAAACAAAAGTACCAATTTCCTCTCTAATTTCGCCAGAGTTAATTGCTACAAAAATACAAACGAAAAAAATTAGAAACCACATAACAATTCTCAAAAATCAAAACATTCCTTAGGAATAAAGGCGTAATATTTGTTGGTAATTTCGTCGTCGAAAATCTTTACCTTTTCTGCAAAAAGAGATCCGTTGTTTAAAATGATATTTCTACGGCGGCAGAAAATTTCTGTTCTCAACCTACTCGCTTTCTTACCACCCTCATAGAACTTACGATAAGCATATTTTCGCATTTGGGTTTGAATATCCTTCTTTGGATTAAAGGTTACTATATCGAAAATTTCATATCGTGTACCACTAGTACCGGGAGTGGAATTTTGACCATGAAGAACAATAAACTTACACATAACATCCTCTTATCGTTGATTAGAATTATATTCTACCGTTGAAAATTAAAAAAGTAAAGTCCAACCAGATTTATGATCGCAATTCTTCACCCAAATATCTCTCCCTTTTGTATTACAAACAACAAATCCCTCGCGCTCAAACTTTCTCGTCCTTTCTTCTCCGAAATAATAAAAAATAAAAAATGTAATAATCAAGAGAATGTAAAACCTTACGAGGAATTTATCTTTCATACCTACTCTCCATAAAGAAGCATATAAACGTCCGAAGCAACGTCATGTTTAGGGTTATGTTTCCAAACGAGATTTTCAAAATCAAACCCTGGAATTTTACAATATCCTCCTCGAGAAGTTTCTTTAAGAATATCTATTGCAGTCCTAAAGTCCCGCCAAGAAGAATACCTAAACAAAGGTTCCTCTTTTAAAGAATATTTACAAAGGTGATCGCTAATGTATTGGTCAAAAGAACCTCTGATAAAAACAACACTTTCAGAATTGTTTGTTTTATCTTTTATGTAGGATTTAAGAACATCTATCCCTTCTTTAGCAGACAAATCAGAATCAGAAGGTTTGAATGAAATATCTCTAGTCAATTTTGGAACTTTGGTATTCCACCAATCCATGGTATCTTTGGATACTGTTCTTTTATATTTCTGAATTTGTTCTTTGACGTCAAACTTTACAAGCAAAGTATTTTCTACCAGGTCTTCATAAGAATATTTCTCGGTTTCATCAAACCAAAGTATTGCCGCAGATAATACTACGGCAGTTTCTCTGGTATCCAAAGTTTCAATGTCGAACGCAAAAATAATACACCCCCAAAATAATTATATATAAAACAAAAAAGGACTTTTCAATAACAATTTGATTCATAATTATCCTCAAGAAATGAAGTCAATGAATTTTTTCAGGAATATTCTGGTATTCACTCTATTACTCATAACTTTATGAAACTCTTTTGACATAGTTGTAACAGTTTTACTATCAAAACCATCTGATAATGATTCTTCTTTATTCAATAGATTACCCTTAACAAAATAGAATTTATCAAACTCAGACGGAACTTCAATACAATTATCTCTATTAAATTCCCTAACTTTTGATGCTCCATCTGCACCAAAACCAAAATAAGAATAAACATTACGTTTTAGTTCTTTGGCGCTTGCTAACCTAAAGGCAAACATTCTAAAGTTAGAAATTTGTTTTGTAAACTTAACACAAGCATTAGTTTCTTGAATTCTGTTTCTCGGTTTAATCAACAAGGTTTCTTTAGTTTGTTTGTCTCTAAAATAGATATTTAAAAATTCTGTTTCTATTGTATAATTGCGAGCATATCCATTCTGATTAACATAAAAACAAATACCATGAGATTCGCCATCTGTAAGGTAAATACTATTTACAATCTGTACTTTAGTCCTAGTTTGGAACTCTTCAACAACTTTCTTTGATAGAAAAATAGAATGATTCAATGGAGTATTACCAAGACTAAACCATTCTGGAGGATATACCTTTGGACCATGCGCACCTTCATAATGACCAAAACTGTATCCATCAAAATTCAAAAGACAATTACTAGCATATACAAATTCTGAATTAGACATTCTGGAAGAAAATACATTATACAACATTACTGGTTGCAAAATCAGTTCTTTTTCTTTGAATTTTTTATTCCTATTTGGATAATTAGTAGAAAACGCATACACTTCAAATGGAATATTTTGTTTTCTACAAAATATAAGCATAGTCAGCAATTGCTTAATGGTATCTTTCATCCAATCAACCATTGAACCAGACCAATCCAAAAAGAATACAAGTCCGTGACTTTGAGACTTTGGAATTGAAGTAGACCGTTTAAAGATATCTTCTGAAATCTTATATGAATACAATTTATTAAGATGAATATCTCCTGTTTTGGATACTTTTGCTTTCTTTCTGCCTTTGGCGTTCTTTTTAAGATTAAATTCTTTAATCAAATAAGACACTACAGTAGAATTTTCAACTTTAAACTTATTATACGCCGTTTGATCTAATACAAACGGCATTTGTTTTCTATTATACCAGTCGCTATAATAAGCTGTAGAGAAATAATTAGAAAGTTTTTTATACAAGACTTTATAATCTTCTACATATTCTGATATTTTAATATCAGGAATATCTACATATACAGAATCTTTACTAGATTCAGAATATAATTCCTCTTTTCTAATTTCTGCTTCTTCTTGAGTAAATGATTTTAGGTTACTCTGAATAAATTCTTCCAAAGAGCCTAATTCATCACCACCAATAGAATTAGGTAATGTGCTATTATAGTTTCCAGAATCACTAGATTCTGAGTCTTGTTCACCCTCTTCTGTTTCTCCAGATAGCGGGGCGATATTGTTAGTTATGGAATCAAAAGGTTCATAATCACCATAAGAAGGTTTGTTTTCACCCAAACCGTCTGATTCTTCTTCATATCTTTTTTCTAATTGTTCTTTAATATAATTTTGAATTTCCAAAGAAACATTAATAGTTTCTTCAAAGGTTTCTGTAGTTTCTACTTTATTCAGAAGGACTTTTTCTTCATCGTTGAATTCGATAAAAGAAAGGAATCCAATTTTACAGTAAAGGTTGATTTTATCAATCAAATTGAGCGAAGACAAGTCGTCTACTTTAGACAAACCAAAGAAATCAGAATTGGATAATTCTTTATATGCACGATAATAAATTGAACGCAAACCAGGATATTTCCGTTTAACCAACCTTTCAATACGACTATCTTCTACAACATTAACGATTGTATGATTTAAAGATTTTTTTCTACAAATTTCAACCCAATCAACAGGCGAATTGATACTATGACCAACCTCATGCGACAACATCAGGTCAAGGCAGTCTGTAGACAGGTCATCCTTAAACTTAGGCACAACAAGAAGTCTATTTTTGGTATCAAAAAACGCGCTTCTAACGCCAGACCTCTGCTCAACAAGTAGGTTCTCTTCAGACATCAAGCGAGCAAGGTTGGATTTGGATTCTGTAAGGTTCATAATCTTCCTCAAATTTACGTTACGAAATAATCATAGCTCACAACAAGAAAAAAGTAAAGTGAAAAATAAAGCTTTACTTTTTATTTTTTTAAAAATAGAATGAGTATGTACCCCGGTTGAACTATAGAATTTAGATAAATATTCTATTTTAGAAGTTCTTATAAATGTTAACTTATTCCATTCGTCATATTGATTTGAGCGATCAAGCATTTGTTGATGAATTTATTGCTTCTTTACATAAGGAGTTTTTTCGTTCTGATATTTTCGAAGCATCTACGCCTTTATCAATTCCTAATCATTATCATTTAGATCATGAGAGCAGGTTTATTCTAGAAGGAAATGCAACATTTATAATTGATGGTAATGTTTTTAATTGTTCTCCGGGAGATTATATTCAAATAGGACCAAAAGTGATCCATAAGTTTGAATATGACGGGGAATCTCCATTGAAGGTGATCAGATTTTTTTCTGAAGGAAATGTTTGGGAATCTTATTACGTTTAGGAGAATAACATGTTACCCGTTTTAATTATCGCTACATCGGTAGTATTTCTCATATTAATGGGAATATTAATGTTAACATTTTTTATCCCGTTTGTCAATAATATACTAGAAGAATTATTTAAAGGCGAATTTGCAGTATCCGTAATTGAAATGTTTTTGGTTGTATTTATATTCTTGACAATTATATTTGGCGGATTTGCTTTGTTAGTTAGTTTATTATAAATAATTCTATTTGGAGAATAATGTCATGACAGAATTAAACAGATTAAAAAGTGCATTAGGCAGTAAAGAAAACCTCGACGAAATTTCTAATTCTGTTAAATCTTCTTATGTCAAAAAAGCGATCAATAAAAACATAGAAGATTCAGGAAATCTTATCAAGAAAGGTAAGGATATGTCTAATAAAGAATATGCTGATGCAAATCAAAAACTTGATAAAAGAGATAAGAATATTAAAAAGGTAATTTCAAAATTGAGTAAGCCAGTACAAGAATCCAAAGACCCAAAAGAATACGATTATGAGGGTGAAATGGCGAAGAATGATCTGCATATCATTACGATGCACGCAGAAAGAATTGCTGAACTGTTGGATGATAACACTAATATGCCAGAATGGGTTCAATCAAAACTAACTCTAGCAAAAGATTATATGCAGACCATTTCTGATTATCTTTGTGCAGAAATGAGAGAAGATATGGATGAGGCTTGCTGGAAAGGTTATGTGCAATTAGGTATGAAAGAAAAAGGTGGTAAAACGGTTCCAAATTGTATTCCTACAAGTAAGGTTCCAAGAAAAGCTAAGATTAAGTCTGAAGATGTAAGCGAATCGTCTGATAAAACGCTTGTAAAAAAACGTATGCCAAAATGGTAGTGTAGTTGATATTTTTTTAACAAAAAAAGCGGAGTAAATCCCCGCTTTACTTTTTTGAAGTCTTGCGCTAGACTATAGTCTCTATTAAATTTTTGAGATTTTTATCATGTTTACAGAAGCAGAAAAGTCGTTCGTTTCTATTATTGAATCCAAGTTCGGTAAAGATTATGTAATTTCTCGTAAAGAAATTGACGAACTTTATTCAGAAAACAAACCCAATGTTTCTTATCCTTATTGGTTAACCAAAGAACCGTATAAGGTTGCTTGGGGTAAGTTTAAAGTTCCTTCTACTGATGATATCGCCGAAGTTATTATGCCAAACCTAAATCCAGTAATTGAAAATGTAGTACCAATGAAAAAACAAGTTCATGAAATGAAAGATTCTACTTCTTTAATACCTCAAAAAGATCCCAATTTTGAAAAGTTCGGTTTCTATACAGACCTGAAGAATATTATTAAATCAAAAAAGTTCTTTCCTATCTTTATTTCTGGACTTTCTGGTATTGGGAAAACTTTCTTGGTTGAACAAATTTGTGCAGAACTAAAGCGTGAATGTGTTCGTGTAAATTTCTCTGTTGAAACTGATTCCGTAGACTTAATTGGCGGACCAAGTTTGGTTGATGGTAATATTGTTTATAATGATGGTCCCGTTATTGAATGTTTAGAAAACGGATATGTATTACTGCTTGACGAAATCGATCGTTCAAATCCAAATAATATTCTTATTTTGAATGGTATTCTTGAAGGTAGAGGATTTTATAATCCAAAAACCAAAAAGTTCATTCAAGCGAAAGAAGGTTTCAATGTAATTGTTACAGCCAACTCAAAAGGCTATGGAGACGAAACTGGTAAATTCTTATCTCAGATTCTTGATTCTGCTTTTCTTGAACGGTTCGTTATTACTCTGGAACAACCTTTTCCTACTGAAAAAGTAGAAACAAAAATTCTCTCACATCATTTAGAAGATTCTGACTTTATTGATAAGTTGGTACGTTGGGCGAATGTTATTCGTAAGACTTATCAGAACGGTGGTGTTGATGAAATTATTTCAACCAGACGTTTGGTACATATTGCAGAAACGTATAACATATTTAAGAATAAATTGAAGGCGATTGAACTGTGCTGTTCAAGGTATGAAACCCATGTCAAAGAAAGTTTTTTGGATCTGTATACAAAAATAGATTCTGGAGTGAGTTTTGACGCTGACGGTAATGTTGTTGGTGAAGAAAAAATTCACCCAATGCCAGATGATATAGCTTTTTAATTTGATTAAACCCCTCGGAATTATAAATACTTAAAAATTATATTTTCCGAGGAGTTTATGTTAAGATTTATTCAATACCTAGAAGAGAAAAAATCTTCTTATGAAGACAAAAAAGATACTGTAAATATAAGTGATATTAGGGGTAAAATGCACGAAAACCTAGTTCATCATATATTGAACGGTGGAAGTCATTCATCCCCTGGATATGAAGCAGAACATGATATATTAAGGCAACATATTTCTGATGAAGAATATGAGCACGCTAAAAAAAGAGCTGCTCATGCAGCAGAACATATTAAGAAACATATTATTCAACCACATTTAGATTCTGGTAGAAAACTTTCAAGTATTACTAGAACTTCAAAAGCCGGAGAAATAGGCGAACATCAATCAGACAACCCGTCTGATTTGTTATTAAATTTTGACGACGAGAAAGGCGAAAAATCTCGTCATGGATTAAGTTTGAAGGCGTCAGCTAAAAAAGGGAAACAGGTTCCAGTATCAAACCCTGGTTTGGGTACTTTGAAGAGGTATAGTGGTGTAGATTCTGGTTCGGATTACTCAGAGTTTCATAATAATTTACATAATGCTTATGGTATTTCTGGAAAAAGTCAAGCGGAAAAAGAAAAGCTAATGAAATCTCACCCACAGTATAAAGACATACAAAAGCGTGGTGGGGAATTTTTAAAAAGTTCTGTTTCTGCTCACGCCGAAGGATTGCAAAAACATTTTGACGAAAATCCAGAAAACAAAACACATTTTCTCAGAAAAGAAGTATTAAGGTTGAATGCTTCTCATCCAGTATCAATGGTTACTAGTGGTGGAGAAGGAGAGAATGTTGGTACGGAACATAAAGATTCTTCGCATTTTGATCATTTATTAGGCGATCATTCTAAAATATCGCACAGAGTTTCTGGTAATTCTATTATTTTTAATCATGCAGATCATGGCGATTTTGCTAAAATGCGGTTTAAGTATGCTTCTAGAGTAGGTTCTCCAATAAAAGGTTCTGGAGAAATTATCAAACCGAAAAAGAAGTTACCAAAAATGTAACAAATACTGAAAAAGGGATGAAGCCATCCCTTTTTTATTGTCTGGCGTAAAAAACCCTTTACTTTTTTTGAGTCTTGCGGTAAGATATATTTTCTGCCCTAAATTATCGAGAGTTATATATGAAATATAAGAAAGTAATTTGTGATGGTGAAGAACTAAATGATTATTATGTTAGTGAATCTGGAGATTTTCTTTCTAAGAAAAGAGGAACTTTAAAACCACTTAAAGTAAATTTTACTGAAGATAAATATAACCCATACCCTAAGATTGGTTTGTCAATTAATGGAAAAAGTAAAACTAAGTCGGTGCATAGATTAGTTTGTGAAACTTGGAAAACCCCTCCTATACCGGAAGAATTACAGTCTGTAGATTGGGATAGTATTTCAGAAACAGATAGAAATATTTTGTTAAGGTTTGTCTCTCACGCAGAGAGATACCAAGTAAACCACATAGACCACGACATTATGAATTTTAATATTAACAATTTGGAATGGGTATCAACAAAAGAAAATCAGAATAAGTATCAAATTCATAAAGCTTCGCGTTTATAATTATTGAAATATCTCAGTGAGATTTATATTATGAAATTTTTTCGTACTTCAGTAGTTCCAGTAATTTGGCGTAAAACTGTAACTGATAAACTTATTCCGAATTTATATTCGGGTTTATCTTTGGACGTTAAGTATTGCCCTTCTTGTAAACAATATCACCCTAAAGTGGATTTCTATTTTGAAAGTAGGTCGAAGAAAAAGTTTCCAGAACAATTGAGGAGTATTTGTATTCGTTGTTTTGATAAACCTAAACCTTCTAATGTTGAATCTTCTTCACTTACCCTTGAAGACTTTTGGTGATCCATTTGACCTTCCATTGACGCACGGATTGAATCTTGTGCCGGTGGTACCGATTATAACTTACCATATTATCGACATTGCTCAATTATCTAAATTCGCTAGGGTACAAGACCTGGTAAATTCGGAGATAAAACGCATAAGTAATCGGGGAACTTTATGTTCCCCTTCTGAAAACGCATAAGTAATCGCATAAGTAATTTGAAAACGCATAAGTAATTTGAAAACGCATAAGTAATCGCATAAGTAATTTGGGTCATACGACCCCATATGGCTATTCTATTCGGGGATGTTTTTACATCCCCTTGTATGGTCATACGACCATCCCATAGCACCAACCCATAACATCTATCAGGAAGTTTATAAAAAGGAAGTTCACCCTCCAGCTTTACTTCCTGCTCTCTTGAGGTAGACTATCCCTACTGAAAGCAAAAACACCTGGAGCAAAAATCATGAACCTTACACCCGAACAGCGTATTGCCCTGACCCACCTGTACGTACAGCACAAGCTTGAGGTTCAGCAAGATTGGGCACCTAGTGAGCGTGATACACCCGAACAACTAGCAATTGATATCAATCACCGCCATCAGAATGAAAACAGCCCAAGATTCACCGACGAGCAATTCCTTTCAATGTTAAAGGAATATGGCGCTCCAGTATACGAACGGTTCACGGCAGCATAGGAAGTTTTTGACCATAGGAAATCACAGATTTCCGCTTTACTTCCTGATTCACTCCAAGTAGACTATCCCTATTGAACAAAAGGGCAATACCAGAAGCAACTGAGGTGATATATGTTTGATTATAATATTCTTTCTCCAAATCGTCGTGCGTTCGTTGACACTGCGCTGGAAGTTTTCCCAGATTTGTCTACCACCATCACTTCAAAGCAAATCGACCAGGTTGTAGCGGCAAAAGGTATCTCATACCCACAATGGTTTATTGTAGAATCTAACAGGGAATCCCGTGGAGTATATCATTTCCCTACCAAAGTAGAAGTTCAAACCATTACTGAAACTGATGAGGAAATCTCAATTCGTATTGCTGATACCTATGAATCTATGGAAGCGTTGGTATCTTCTGTGGCATCCAATACTGTAAACTCGTTGATTATCGCTGGTGCTGCTGGTATTGGAAAGTCACATACTGTCAATAAGGTATTGACTGACATCAATTATGGATCGGAATATAACTTCACCATCCATAAAGGATACTTGCGTGCAACTCACTTATTCCGTATGCTTTGGGAAAATCGTCATTCTGGTATGACAATCGTTATTGATGATTGTGATGCTATATTTTCTGACGAAACTGCCTTAAATATTTTGAAAGCCGCATTGGAATTAAAGCCTGTCCGTAGGATTGGTTGGGGATCAGAAAAGGAATTTCTTGATGAAGACGGTGAAACTATTCCGCGATATTTTGATTATGAAGGATCAATTATATTCCTGACAAATCTACCTATCCGCGAATTAATCGCTTCTGGCAATAAGAATGCTCCTCATTTGTCAGCATTAGAATCCCGTTCGTTAGTATTGGATATGAAGATCAAAACTCGCAGAGAATATTTGATCAAAATCAAACAAACTGTTAACGCTGGTATGTTGCGCGATAAAGGTTTCTCCAAGGCTGAAGAAACCCAAATCATGGATTATATTGAACAGCACAAGGAATCTTTTACTGAACTTTCATTAAGAATGGTAGAAAAGGTATCTGCGTTGTTCAAGGCAAATCCTTCTAATTGGGAAAAACTTGTTCGGGCAGTTTGTATGAAATAAATACAAATTGTTTCTATGGGGAATCTTTTGATTCCCCTTTTTCTGGAGGTGTCATGTTTGTATCTATTAACAATATCAATTATTTCGTAATCCCCGATAACAAATCTCCAATTGAAATCTTCTATGAAGTCTTCAATAGAATGTCAGTCCAATCAATCTCTCCAGACCAAAAGCGTTCCATTATAAACCAAATCAGTGAACAATTACAAAATGAACAATTACAGAATAACGTATACCGATCTGTTTGAAGGTACATTCACTTCTAATGTATATGCTTCAACAGAAAGCTCTGCATTAAGTATATTATTCAATGACTTAGGTTTCGTCACAATTCATAATATAGAAATGTTATGACAAGGTTATTCGCTGCTGTATTGGTACTAGGTTCTTGTTGGAATCCTCATATCACCATCAATGTGCTGGAGAAAATGGTATATGGTATCAATGGATTCTACTCCACCATGATACTTGCTGCAGAGGAATCTGCAAGGAAGCAGAGGTAGGAAGTTCAGGCTTTACTTCCTACCAGATTGAGGTATCCTATCCTTGTAGTCAGAAAAAACCAACTGGAGAATGAAAATGGCGAATATGTCCTACTGCAGATTTCAAAACACTTCTAATGATCTTCTGGATTGCGTCAATACAATGCAGGACGAGGAAACTCTTCAGGACCTGGATTTGAGCGAGGAAGAATTGCGAGCAATGGTGCGCATGGTTAAGTTGTGCGGAAGGTTTGTTGAGGAGTACGAACGCCTGCAAAGTGCAGAAGTGTATGAGGAAGAGGAGTAACCTTTACTTCCTGAACGAATCAGGTATCCTATAGTTGTAGTCAACAATATCTGGAGATTGATGATGAACGAAATTCAAGACCTTTTGATTCGACTCTGGCATCGCGAAATCAGCGCAGATGATGTAGCAGATGAACTTTGCTACAATGGACCTCAAGTTGATGAGTTCGAAGAAACCTTGCGGAAGGTTTGGAGGCGCGAAATCAGCGCCGACGATGGTTACGATGCCCTGCTTGAAGTCGAACCAAACCTTTAGACTTTACTTCCTGTCTGATTGTAGTATCCTATCCTTGTAGTCAACAATATCTGGAGAACAACCATGAGCATTTCACTTTTCAAAACCCGCGAATTCACCAACAAACTTCTTGAAGCAGTTGATGAGGGGTACATTGATCCGCGTGATGCGCTTACTGCTGCCCTATCGTATATGTCAGAAGCAGAAGTCAAGGATATGTGCGCTGTCAATGAATTCTTTGCTTATGAGGAAGACGAGGAGGAAGAGGATGAAAGCGATCCCCTGGACGATTTCAACTATGTAGGATCCCGGCATCATTATTGATAGGAAGTCAGAGACTTTACTTCCTGTCTGATTGTAGTATCCTATCCTTGTAGTCAATAACTGGAGAACGAAAATGGACAAGGTTGAGCTTCGCAATCAATTGACGGCTGATATTGAACAGTTTCTTGCTAATGGAGGAGTAGTTGTAACTCAAACAGCACAGAAAGTAAAGGTGCGTCATCCTGTTACTGGACATCAAAAACTATTCTTTGGTCCAAAAGCGCCGCATAGATACCCTGCCTCTTCTTGGTCTTTTATTGATATGAAGAAATAATATGAAAACCTTATTTGAACGCAAAGAAAATTGTCTGTTACTGATTGCTTATGCTTCATTAAAGAATTGGGAGGAATCAACTGATAAGGAGAATTTGTCTGCAGAGAAAGCCAGGATTGAACGTGTTATTGCCGATATCTTTACAAAGAACAAACTTGATGTAGATTATAATCAATTCGTTCTAGAGTTTGTAAAGGAACATGGTCGCGAGATTGTATATGGGAACGAATATACATACGACGTTCCTATCCCAGACGAATATACAGAATTGGATGTTAATGTGATGATTGACAAATATATTCGCAAGCAGAATGGCTCAAAGTATTGATAGGAAGATAAATAATGGATGCGATATATTCTATTCTTATTCTTATCTGGATGCTCCTTCCATGAATGTTCCCTGAATCCAGGATTGAATTCTTTATTGGCAAACCCAGCAAAGAAGGTAACAAGCGTTGATGTTGGAGAGGTGGTATCTGATCCGTTGCATAATGTGTCAGCAGTTTTAAAGTGTCCACTGTAGGAAGTCAATAACAAAACCACTTTACTTCCTATCCGATTGCGGTATCCTATCCTTGTAGTCAGACAAAACTGGAGAAAAACGATGACCGAATATAGCATTGGCGCTGCCACACGTGCGAACGATCCTTGCGCTTATAACGTCCAGGGTGTTACCATCACCGCTGAGGAACGCGAAGCATTGCTGGATGCTTACGTTGCCCAACAACTCGAGATCCAACGCAAGTGGGGTAATCGGGAGACTGCTGAGGAAATCCGCGCTAACCTTGAGTTCCCACACGGCAACCCTGCCAAACCGAAGTGGGATGACGAAACTCTTCTCCGCGAAATGGTTCAGTACGGACTCGAAGTCCTGTTGAAGTTTATGGACGAAAGGGGAACTCCTTTACTTCCTGCTTGAATGTAGTATCCTAGAGTTGTAGTCAGACAAAACTGGAGAACTGAAATGACAAAGAAACCTTCTGGATACATCATCTATCGCGGTCCTTCTCTTCTGGATGGCAAACCGATCGTTGTTGTAGCAATCACCAAGGAATCCAAGAACTCCAAGACTGGCAACATGATCCAGACCTACATCCTGGTTGACAACGGTGAAATGCCGGTTGCCAACTACCAGTCCCTTGCAGACGAATCTATCTGCGGTGAATGTAAGCATCGTCGTGGTAAGGGTGGTGCTTGCTACGTGAATGTTGGTCAGGGTCCAACGATTGTCACCAAAGGCATTGCTCGCGGAATCTATCCTTATGATCCTTCCGCTGCTGCCCGTGCTTGCGATAATCGCGCTGTTCGTCTTGGTACTTATGGCGATCCTGCTGCTGTTCCTGGGTATGTATGGGCAACTCTTCTATATGGTTCTAAATCCCACACTGGATATACCCATCAATGGAAGTCTGGCAAAGCCAACCACGTTCAGGAATGGTGTATGGCATCTGCTGACTCTGAGCAGGAACGTGCTGAAGCCAAGGCATTAGGCTGGCGCACCTTCCGCGTCCGTACTACTGAGGAAGACATTCTGAAGGGTGAATTCGTCTGCCCTGCTTCTGATGAGGGCAAGAAACGTATGCTTTGCGTTGATTGTACTGCTTGCTCTGGTGGGTTTAATGCTCGCAAAGGAGACCCTTGCATAATCGTGCACGGCACCCTCAAACGTCGTTTTCGCCTCGCGATTGCTTGATAAAATGTTGTAGGAGGTTAACTAAATCTAAATTGACTAAGTTTGTTTGATTCTTTTTTAATTAACATTTGAGGTGTATATGACTTATTCTGTAGTTCTTGATTCTTCTAATTCTTACCTTGTTCCTTCTGATAATGGTATGTCTTTCACCAATGCTTGTATGGAAGTCATTAATTATACAATTGAGGCTGGTTACGATATTCAGCAAGAATTGTTTGAGACTTTGCTAAGCGAAGGTGAAGATTCAAGAGACACGTTTGGTCTGATTAAAGCATAATAATCTCCCGAATACATATTTCTATTTCTATCCAAGGAAATAATATGTATTCAATCAAAGTCAACAATATGTTTGTGTCAAGGTATCTTTCTGCTTCTCAAAAGGTACAATTGACAACTGTAATGGATTACATCAAAATGTTCAAAACAGAGCAAGAGGCAATACAATTCAAGGATGAATTTTGTATACCAAAATACGGCATTGAGGTGGGAAGTGCAGAAGTTGTTACTGCTCCATAGCAGCTTTACTTCCTACCCAATTGCGGTATCCTATTCTTGTAGTCGCTAATTGAGAACAAAGATGACAAAACAAGATCTCATTGATGAACTGTACCTTCAGCGTGATTGCGCCGTTTCCATTGAGGAATGGCAACATCTTACCTTACAGATCATGCGACTGGAACAGGAAGTTGAACTGGAAAACAGCTTTACTTCCTAACTGATTGTAGTATCCTATAGTTGTAGTCAATTTTAACTGGAGAATGAAAATGGGTTATCGTTCTGAAATCGTTATCGCCATCGATCCTACTGTATATAACGAATGCCCTCCTGATGTAAAGGAAGCATTCGCGGAAATCTGGAGTGAACCTAGTCTTAATGAAGCAGAAAGGATTGTTTTTCATCACGATTGCATCAAATGGTATGATGTTTACCCTGTCGTTGCCACTATTGATAATTGGTTAAACTCGCTGGATGAAACTGAATATGGTTTGGTTGAATTGGGTGAAGACCTTGGTGATGTGAGAATGGAAGGTGAATATTGGACTTATGGGCTTGATTTCGTACGCAAGATTGACTTTTGAGGTATAACATGGGCAATTATCCAGACGTTGACGAACCAAACGAAGATTATGAAGATGAACCATATGATTATGATGACTCCATGGATGGGGAATTTGATTCAGCAATGACCTCAGTGGGGTGGGGTGAGGATGAATCATATAATCATTGGGCAGAGGAATTTTAAGCACTGAGTTCTCCATGGGCAGGGTGTTCCACTCCAGGGAAACGACTACACCACCCTGCCCACTTTACTTCCTGCTTGAATGTAGTATCCTATAGTTGTAGTCAAAACCAACAGGAGATCATCATGAAACTGTTCAAAGTCAATGCCAACTCAGAGTATACCTTCGTCAAAGAAGTGTTTTCCTTTGTGGGAGCAACCAATGCGGTATATGCTGATGACTTCAAAGGCTTCTGGCTCCTGGAAGCTGGAGACAAGAAATTTGTCTTCACCGCAGCAGTAGAGGATGAGTGGTTGGAAGTTCATCGGGACACTTTACTTCCGCGTCCATTCAGGTAGAATAAACCTATCAAAGCAACTAACAGGAGAACAAAAATGACCTCGATGTCTTATTGCATGATGGAGAACTCTTCTCTCGAAATGGCGCAGGTTGTAAACTACATGATCGAAGCAGACTCCTGGGAGGATATGGATTTCAATCAGTACGAAGAATCAGCAAAGTCTCATCTGTATGATCTGTGTAAGAAGTTTATCAAGCACTATGATCGCTTGGAAGAAAACGTCGAAGAGTTTGAATTGGAGACTTGACTTCCGTCCTCGTCCAGGTATAATAACTCTGTAGTCAACAAACAACTGGAGAAACGAACATGATGCAAGCAGGAACTTATTACATCGGCGATCTAGCATACGTGATGCACCCTGAGTGGGAAGAATTCTGTTCAATCACTATCGACGGACATGATTGCCTGGATGGAGAATTCAATCTCTCTGATGGTCGCCGATTCGCTACCTACGGAACTGCATACGGTGACGGATCTTATCAATCCAGCACCAATGATACGCTATACGTTGACGCTGGACTAATCGGTTGCATTCGCATCGAGGATATCAGCGAAGATCTTACCGAAGACCAGATCCGTGATCTTGGTATGATCCACAATTTTGAGAAGGCATTCCACACCTCTGGCGGTCGCGGAGAAGCAAACTGGGATGGCGTGATCAAGTTTGGCGAAGTATCTGTAGAGACCGATCCCTATGTGGAAGAAGAGGAAGACGAATATGATTACGAAGAAGATTATGACTATGATGGTCCAGCATAACTGAGTTCACGGCAACGGCGAATGCTCTCCAGGCAGAGGACTCGTTCCTCGTTCGACTACACCCTTCGCCGTTGCCACTTTACTTCCTGCTTGAATGTAGTATCCTATAGTTGTCAATTGGAGAACAACAATGGGTTACATCTTCTGCCTTGCTCTTATCTTCACTCTGAATCATCTTATCGTTGGTTCTGGGAAACGCTCCCCTCGCATCCCGAGGATTGTCAAATCTGGTCGGAAGTCTCATCACGGACTTCCGATTCTTTAGGACTTTACTTCCTCCCCCGCTGTAGTATCCTATACCTGTAGTCAACAATAACTGGAGAACAACAATGTATCCAACCCACAGAACTATATTCGGTCCATTCGTTTCTGACCTGAAGAAATACAACATCCCATACGTCTTGGTTGGGAAGAATGCTCATGGTCAAGGAATGTACGAAGTTCCGATTGATGTCATAGATATACTGAAAGACAAATGCCCTCTCTATGTTGTAGGGAAAGGTTGGGTTTGACTTAACAGGATAAAAAACCATGACCATAATTGATGACCTGATCAGTGTCACTACCTCCAACCAAGATGGTTGGGCTTTGGCCGATGCCTACGAATACGAGAGGTCAGGACACGTAAACTCAGACCTGCAGCCATACCTTGATTGGTGGTATGGAGACAGGGACGACCTTCCCACACCGAGCTTGGGTTCTTTGAAATACTTTGAAGAACTAACAAAGTCCGCGGAAGGCACTAAAACGAACGCTCTTTCAACAGGAGAACATCATGAAAAAAGTATATGATTTCTATGCTGATCCGGGACACGGTTGGCTCAAGGTTAAGTTAAGCGAATTAGTTAAACTCAATATCCTACATGAAATCAGCCAATATTCATATATCAGAAAAGATGATGTATATCTGGAAGAGGATTGTGATTTAAGTGTTTTCATGAAAGCAAAAGGTATTGATATTAAATTTAGAGAACATCATTCTAATAAAAGTTCTAAAATAAGAAATTATAATCGTCTGATGTTTGTATAAAAATTGTCTCGAAGTGCTTGACAAGGAGCAAAGATGCCCCTATGTGGTGGTACAGGATATTTCGGTCATCAAGCGCAGATCAATATCATTCTTTGACTTTACTTCCTTCCAATATATAGTATCCTATACCTGTAGTCAACAATAACTGGAGAAACGAAATGTCTTGGATCCTAGCCGTTGTATTCCTGAATGGTGAAGTTCTTGCAAATGACTTCAAAACCGAAGCAGAATGCACTCGCGAAATGCGACTGACCATCCGTGCAATGGAAGCAGAAGGTGAGAAGTTCACTGAAGTAA
>Ga0207940_1000124_pt1 | contig 25430 bp, 25 predicted proteins | sample LakMenEpi06Jul12_FD_150676 | JGI IMG/M metagenome (GOLD analysis project Ga0207940, IMG submission 150676) | Freshwater microbial communities from Lake Mendota, WI - 06JUL2012 deep hole epilimnion (SPAdes) | ecosystem: Environmental > Aquatic > Freshwater > Lake > Epilimnion/Euphotic zone ... | reverse complement strand
GTAGGTCGCCGCCAGGATTAATCGAAAAGCAAAGGCCCCGCGCGAAAGCGCGGGGCCTTTGTCGTTTTCGGTTTCAGTTCGTCTACTTAGCCTTTGTACGTCGATAAAAGCCCAAGTTCTCGCTGTCTGAAAAGCGAACTCCTGGCTGTTCGTAAAGTGAGAAAACAGCAACCATACGCTCCCTATCACCATTTACCGTGGTGACACGGTGCGCCGTATTCCTTCCTCGAAAGACATTGAGTGCGCCTGGATCTATGTCAACACTGATGACCTCAGGGTCGTTGCCCGCGACCAGTTTCCCTACAGCGTCATAGTTTGGATCCAAGTCGGTTCGCAGTTCTCGGCGATATTCAAAAATACCATCATGTTCCGCACGTTGCAGAAGCATTGTGATCGTGAACTCGGAACGGTCAAAGTGCCAATTGAGTGCTTCTCCCGGGCGGTAACCCAGAACATTGACGCGTGCCAACTCATCGTCCATCAGGTGGAGTGTCGAAATGTTCATCGTTGCAGCAATGAACATTCGAAAATTCGGCCATTCGTAGACATCAAGCAGGGGTGTTCCATGAAGCTGGTCGGCACACAGGGTGTGATTGACAGTCATAATTTTCTTCAGTGCTGGATGGTCATCCGATAACCCTTCGACTTTGTCAAGGAAATAGATGTTATGTTCGCGTCGGATTTCAACTGATTCATGTTCCATCCGCTGCTGAATTACGGCTGCTGCGCTCTGCAGCACATCAGTTTTTAGAAAACCAGGCAGTTCAAACATTCCCGTTTCATTGAGGAGATTGCGACAACTGTTGACGAGCTCGTCCCAATCCGCTGAACCTGGCGTTCCAAGGGGATATCTATCTAAATCAACGATGCTCGCGATGGAGTCCATAGTCGAAATGTAATACTTCTGATCCTGGGGTGCTTGTTCTGAAGTGATTTGTATGGGGCCGCCACCGTGCTGTAGAGTCCCGCCGAATTACATGGCTGTGACGGTAGTATTGGTGGGTGCCTACACCTGATAATCGCGGTCCCCGTCGCCCACGTAAAGACGGAGACGCCCCTCGTTCGGCGCGTCCATCACGCCCAACTAGCGCAACAGGAGGCCCGCGTCGGGACGACAGTCGTCCTTCAAGGCCCCGCCGAGATGATGAGCGCCCATTGCGTCCGCGTTCAGAGGGGGACCGAGCAGCTCGTCCTCGCAAATTTGAAGACCGTCCAAGCCGCCCATCGGCTGGTGGCGCTAGCCGCCCACGCAAGTTTGATGATCGTCCAGCCCGCCCGCGTCGTGAAGATGGCGCAGCCCCTCGACCACGTAGCGCAGATGATCGCCCGTCGCGCCCAAGAGGCGATAGCAATCGTCCGTCACGTCCACGCAGCGCAGATGATCGTCCGTCGCGCCCAAGAAGTTTTGATGAGCGTTCGTCCAGTCGTGGTCGACCTGCATTCGGTCGACCATCAGAGGGTCGTGGGCGCCCAAGCGAGGGAAGAGGACGTCCGAGTGAGGGAAGAGGTCGTCCGGCAGAGGGCCGTGGTCGTCCGAGTGAAGGTCGTGGTCGCCCAGCTTTTGGCAGGCCGACAGAGGGTCGTGGTCGGCCAAACCGTGATGATGATCGTCCAGTAATTCCTCAGACTGCAGCGCAACGTAAGGCGGATGAAGTTCGCCGCCGTACGGGTGGTCGTAAGTACGACCGTGATGACATGCCGCGCATGGAGCACACCACGTCCGAATGGAAGGACGAAGGTTCGGTTCGCCCAGCACGTCGTTCAAAGCCGCGCGTAGAAGAACAATACGACGCACCGGAACGCGATGAAAAGCGCGCCAGTGCTGCAGCTCTTGCACATATCGAAGCAACTGTTGGTAAGAAGATCAACTCGGTTGTCGGCGATGTTGCTGCTAAGCGTCTCACTGCGAAGCTTGCACTTGCGCTCGACGCATTTGAACGTGAGCGCTGGCAAGATGCGAAGCGCATCATCATTCCAGTGTCCCGCGATTGCCCAGGCATCAAACTGATCCACGAGATTGCCGGTTTGTCTCTGTACCGATTGGGCCAGTGGCGTGACGCCGCGGATCATCTTGAACAAGCTCGTGCAGTTTCAGGTGGCGAAGTTCTCAACCATCCAGTTCTTGCCGACTGTTACCGCGCGTTAATGCGTTATGACAAGGTTGATGAATTGTGGCGCGAGCTTAAAGAAGCATCACCAGATCCAGAAATCATTGCCGAAGGTCGCATCGTTGCGGCTGGTGCGTTGGCCGACAAGGGCGACGTTCAGGCAGCAGTTCGCTTGATGCAGCTTGCTAAGCAGGATCCTGCAAAAGTACGCGAACATCACCTTCGCGAATGGTACGTGCTTGCCGATCTGTACGACCGTTCAGGCGATCTAATCAACGCCCGTTCAATCTTCCAAAGAATTGCCTCGAACGACTCAAACTTCTCGGATGTGCGTGATCGTTTGGCAACACTGGGCGTTGCGTAACTAGCGAGTTTTCAGCTCTCGAATTACCAAACCGGTGCGCAATTTCGGCGTGAAAAACGTAGATTTTGGCGGCATCAACAGACCTTCGTTTGCTGTCCGTTTAATCTCGTCCACACTCACAGGTCTGATGAGGATTGCGGCTGTTGCCGTTCCGCCTTTGACAAGTTGCTGCACTTCCGTTGCGCCGTGCTGATAGCCAACGGTGTGGTCAACGCCCGCCAACGCATATTCGAGCCTTGCGCTGTCTAAAGCTCGAATCGAATCGAATACCCCAAGCTTCGGTGTCATCCATGAAACGGACAAACGGTCATCTATGAAAACGAGGCAGCCGCGCTTGTTCATCTCCTGAAGAGTTTTGTCATCAACAGAGATGGCAGCATCGAATGTATAAAACTGTGAGAGCGCTGCTCGCAGATCATCGGCGGAAGAGCCGTTGTAGAAGCGATGGATTGCAGCGACACTCAACTGCTCCTCAACCAACTCGTTGATATAGGTGAGCGTAAGTTCGGCGCCGGTGTCTTTCGATTGAGTTCGGGCGCGAACTTCGTCTCGGAATGTTCGGCTGATCGCGTATCGGTGGTGTCCGTCGGCGATGACGACCGGACTAGAACTTACGGCGGCGCAAATCGCCTCGATTCGGCTTTTGTCTACAACTCTTTCGACGCTGTGGATGACACCCTCGGCGTCGACGACTGAACCCACCGGTTCGCCTGGCTCTGAAAGAAGGGCGCTTAACCCGATTTTGGTGGAGAGTCCCCAGACGGGTGAAAGATTGGCGTCTGTTGCGCGCGTCAGGTCGAGGCGATCAGTCTTTGCCTTTGGAGTGGTTTGCTCGTGCGGAAGAACGCCGCCAGCGCCTTCATCAACAACTTCAAGAGCGCCAATCACACCGACGACGTTGCGACTCTTGCCAGTCTCGTCGGTGAATGAAGTTCGATACAGGGTCAGTGAAGGTTCGTCGTCGCGTTGCAGCACGTCGTCCTTGATCCACGATTGGAGTAGATGCGAAGCATTCGCATACGCATCCGATGGGGGATCGGCAATCGGTAAGTCGATGTGAACGATGTTGTGGGCTGACTGCGCCGCCAATTGCTGTCGGTCGTAGTCGCTTAATACGTCGTAAGGGGGCGCACAATAGACACCCAAGTTGCCATTGTCAGCAAAGCGAAGCGCATGAAAAGGTTCAAAACGAGGCACAATAGAAGTGTGCCAGCGAAGCCTCCCGTTTTGTGTGACTTAGATGGTGTCGTTTGGCTGATGCACCAACCAATTGCTGGCTCGGTTGACGCCATTGCCAAGTTGCGGGAAGCCGGCCATCGGGTCCTGTTCGTCACCAACAACTCCTTTTCGACGGTTGCCGATCAGGAGCAAGCATTGGAGAAGATTGGGGTCAGGGCAAGGGGGGAAGTATGTACGTCGTCGCAGGCTGCTGGTCTGCTGCTTTCACCGAAAGACCGTGTGTTGCTCGGTGGAGGGCCCGGCGTCATGGAGGCAATAGTTGAATCAGGCGCCACTCTTGCAGCCCGATCCGACGATGGCGGTAAAGAACTCGACATTGATATTGATGCCGTGGTTGTCGGTTATCACAACACGTTCGATTATTGGGGGCTGCTCAGGCTTGCGGGAGCCGTGAGGTCTGGTGCTCGATTGATCGCAACGAACGATGACGCAACGTACCCAACACCCAATGGTCTGATTCCTGGTGGTGGCTCAATACTCGCGTCGATCGTCGAGGCGAGTGGGGTTCGTCCAACTATCGGCGGAAAGCCGCATGAACCGATGGCGCAACTAGTTCGACAACGACTTGGCGTTGAAGATCTTTCATCGGCATGGATGGTGGGCGACAGGGCCTCGACCGATGGATTGTTCGCTCGACAAGTTGGCTGCAGATTTGCACAAGTGTTAACGGGTGTTGCTTCGAGCGCATCTTCTAGTAATGACGATCACCTTGTCGTTCCGGATCTTGCCTCGTTTGCTCGCATGCTTGTCGATGCCCAGATCTGATGGCTGGCAGACGCATTCCGGTCATCAAGGTTCTCGTCTCGAAAGGTCTTGCCGACGATGAGTCTGTTGCCGCCTCGTTGATCGATAGTGGGGTGGTCCTGGTGAATGGCAGCATTGCGCAATCGGCGGCACATCTAGTTGCAACATCGGATGCAGTAGTGGTTAAGCGCCCAGATCGTTTTGTTTCCCGTGGCGGAGAAAAGCTTGAGTTTGCTCTCGATCATTTCAAAATTGACGTTGCTTCGAGGAATGTTCTCGATGCCGGTGCCTCGACAGGAGGCTTCACAGATTGTTTGCTACAACGTGGTGTGGGCCGAGTGGTTGCAGTCGATGTTGGCAAAAGTCAGATGCATCAAACGATTGCCCGCGACCAGCGTGTCGTCGTGTGCGACGAAACGAACATTAGAGATTTGGAGAACGCCGCACAGTTGGACAATCACGGTCTGGGGTCCATTTTTCGAACTCGTTTTGATTTGGTGGTAGTTGATCTCTCTTTTATTTCTTTAAAAGTCGTTGCAAAGGCATTGATGGCGTGCGTTGCGGCAGGTGGCCAGATGATCCTGTTAGTCAAGCCTCAGTTCGAGGCAACGCGTCTCGAGGTGGACAAGGGGGCCGGGATAATTCGTGATTCGGAGATTCACCAGCGGGTGGTGTCAGAGGTTGGCGCGGCATTCGCGTCATTGGGTTGCAGCGTCCGAGGCGTGGTGGAATCGCCGATAAAGGGGGCGCAAGGGAACACCGAGTTTTTGATGTGTTTGGATATTGGTACGGCGGACGTGACACCCAATGGCTAGTTTTGGTGCAATGGAGCCCCAGCGATGAGCAACATTTTCGTGATTGCCCATCACACGCGTCCCGAAGTACCCGAGCTGCTTGGGGCTCTTCAGCGATGGGCAAAAACGTCGAATCACATGGTTTGGATGCCGCACAGTGACGCGCTAGCGCACGGATTGCAGGATGTTGGTAGTGATCGACACGCGATGGATGCTGACTTGGTTGTGTCGCTTGGCGGAGATGGCACGGTTTTGAGAGCCGTTCATTTGCTCGACGGAGCACCCGTTCCTATCCTGGGCGTCAATGTAGGAACACTCGGTTATCTCACCGAACTAGATCCCACCGATTTCATTCGTTCAATGCAAATTTGGTCCGATGGCGCGATCGGTACTGATTTCATCATCGATCAGCGAATGATGCTGCATGTCACCCTGCATCGCGCCGATGGTTCTGGATCTTCTGCGTGGCGAGCACTTAATGAAGCAGTGTTAGAGAAACAGCAATCGGGCCACACCATCTGGCTCGATCTCGTGATCAACAATCAAGATTTCGCGCGCTACTCGGCCGATGGCCTTATCGTCTCAACTCCAACAGGGAGCACCGCCTATTCAATGAGCGCGCGCGGGCCTGTTGTGTCCCCTCGCCATCGTGCACTTGTCATCACGCCGGTATCACCCCACATGTTGTTTGATAGGGCCCTCGTGCTCGATCCGCAGGAGTCTGTACACATCAAGGTTGTGGGAACCCGACCAGTTGATATGGCCATTGATGGAAGGCGAGTAACGAGCCTCAGTGCCGACGACGTAGTGGTGTACGCGCCAGACACTTGCTCCGCACATTTTCTGCGCTTCTCGCCTCCAAAGTTTCACCAGATCGTTCGTGCCAAGTTTGGTTTGGGTGACGATTAATGCTCACAGAATTGCGAATTGAAAACCTCGGAATTGTGGAGAGACTCGAATTGGTTTTTTCTGATGGTGTGATCGCGCTCACAGGCGAAACGGGCGCCGGGAAAACGATGCTTGTTGAGGCAATCAATTTGATCATTGGTGGTAGAGCCGATGCGACAGTCGTTCGTCACGGAACGCAAGAGGCCCGTGTGGAGGGTCGTTTCGTTGTCGGTGATAACGAGACCATTCTGTGTCGAGTCATTCCGTTGGACGGTCGTTCGCGCGCATACGTGAATGGTCGCTTGGCCACTGTTGCTCAATTGTCCGAACTCGGCCAAGAGTTGCTCGATATGCACGGGCAACACGCACATCAAAGCCTGTTGGGTGCTGCTGCTCAACGCGAAGCGCTGGATCATTTCGCTCAAATTGACTTGAGCCCTCTTCGTTCCGCGCGGGCGCGCGTTACAGAGGTCGATGCGTCTTTGGCGTTACTCGGCGGCGACGAACGCGCTCGGGCGCGCGAGATTGACTTGTTGAGGTTCCAAGTCGATGAGATCAATGCCGCAGCCATAGCCGACCCGCAAGAGGACGAAGCCTTAGGCAAAGAGCAGGACGTGTTGTCTGACGCTGTCAACTATCGGGATTCGCTGTGGAGTAGCCATGGCGTCATGAGTGATGAAGACGGCGTGTCGGATTTGCTCGGTAAGGCAATTGCCTTTCTGGGTAATCGAGATGCATTTTCGGAAATAATTGCCCGAATGAAATCGATTCAAAGCGACATCGACGATGTGTCCGGCGAATTGCGTGACACTGCAGACGGCATCGAGGACAATCCGAAGCGGCTCGACGATGTTCGTGGTCGAAGGCAGCTATTGCTTGATCTACGCCGTAAATATGGTGAAACACTCAGCGACGTGATGCAATATGGCGCCGAGTCTTCCATTCGGTTGGAAGAACTTGAAGGTTATGAGGCAAGAGCTTTGGCTCTTGATGCCGAGCGCAGTAAAGCTATTTCCGAACTTCGAGTGCAAGAGAAACTGGTAGGTGAGGCTAGGCGTAAGGCGGCACCGATGCTTGCTAAGTCTGTGCAACAACGACTACGTAAGTTGGCCATGCCGCATGCAGTGCTCGACGTCCATGTTGCGAATGATTCGGGCGATGTTTCGCGTGATGCGGCTGGAGACGGTGTCGTCTTTTTGCTCGCTGCCAACCCGGGCACTGAGGCGCTTCCTCTCACCAAGGTTGCATCTGGCGGCGAATTGGCTCGGACGATGTTGGCTCTACGACTCGTTTTGACGGAAGGTCCGCATTCGCTCGTTTTCGATGAGGTTGATGCAGGTATCGGCGGAGAAGCCGCTGTAGCCGTTGCTCAAGCCTTGTCCGATTTGGGCAAACGGCACCAGGTTTTGGTGGTTACCCACTTGGCGCAGGTTGCTGCGGTTGCAACCAGCCATATTCAAGTGTCGAAGCAGGTCAAGGATCGACAAACTTTTGCCCAAGCCCTTCCGCTTAATGCGGACGCTCGAATCTCGGAAATTGCCCGAATGCTGTCGGGCGGGGTGGCCGAGACTGCCGCGTTGGAGCATGCCAAGCAACTGCTTGCAGCCGCCAGTTCCGAGGTGGCGGTGAAGCGTTCTCGCCGCTAGTCGTCGACAGGGTATGCTCTTCTTCCGTCATCAAGGAATGGTTTCCACTCGGGAGACTTTGTTGGGTCAGACGGGAGTAAGTAATGCCAAAGCACGTTTTTGTGACAGGTGGCGTTGCATCATCTCTCGGTAAAGGTCTCACTGCCTCTTCGCTCGGTCGTCTGCTCAAGATGCGTGGTCTTCGTGTGACAATGCAGAAATTGGATCCGTACATCAACGTTGATCCGGGCACAATGAACCCCTTTGAACACGGCGAAGTGTTCGTTACTGATGATGGTGGCGAAACCGATTTGGATCTTGGGCACTACGAGCGGTTCATCGATGAGAATCTTTCACGTTCCTCAAACGCAACAACAGGCAGTATTTATCAGGCCGTTCTTGCGGCGGAGCGACGTGGCGACTACTTGGGTAGGACTGTTCAAGTAATTCCGCATGTGACCGACGAAATCAAGCGTCGTATTCAGCGTCTGGCCACGGAAGATGTTGACGTTGTAATTACAGAAATTGGCGGCACTGTAGGAGACATCGAGATCCTTCCGTTCTTGGAGGCGGTTCGTCAGTTTCGCAACGAAGTCGGCCGCGACAACGTCTGCTACGTGCATGTCACTCTTGTTCCGTTCATCGGGCCAAGCGGCGAGCAGAAGACTAAGCCCACTCAGCACAGCGTCACAGAATTGCGTTCACGCGGTATTCAGCCCGACATAATTGTCTGCCGCAGCGATGAGCCGATCAGTGATCAGCTTAAGAGAAAAATCTCGAACCAATGCGACGTCGATCATCGCAATGTGATCAACGCGGCTGACGTGAAGAATATTTATGAACTTCCGCTCATCTTGCACGATGAAGGTTTAGACACTCGAATTTGCGATGTGCTGCGTCTAGAGTCGGAAGTTGATTTGTCATCATGGCGCCAAGTTGTCGCCAGGGTCGAAGCCTCCACCGCGCCAGTTCGCATCGGTCTGATCGGGAAATATGTCGAGTTGCAGGACGCTTATCTCAGTGTTGTCGAGAGCCTGAAGCACGCAGGTTTTCACCATGCCGCAAAAGTGGAGATCGTTTGGATTCAGGCAGAAGAGGTCGAAGGGCTTTTGGCCGACGATCGATTGGCCACGCTTGATGGAATAGTTATTCCCGGCGGCTTCGGCATGCGCGGTGTTGAGGGGAAGATCAGAGCCGCGGAGTACGCGCGCGAAAATCGCATCCCGTGTTTGGGCTTGTGTCTGGGTATGCAGGTGATGACCATCGAATTTGCTCGCCACGTTCTTGGGCTCATTGATGCCAATTCCACCGAGTTTGATTTGTCTACGCAGAACCCTGTGATCGACTTGATGAACGACCAACGCGACGTTACGGATAAGGGCGGCACGATGCGATTGGGCGCTTATTACGCAGTGTTGGAACCAGGCACCAAGGTTGCCAACGCGTATGGCGAGTCGGTTGTGAGTGAGCGCCATCGTCATCGGTACGAGTTCAATAGCAACTACCGAGCACGATTCGAGGCCGAAGGTTTTCTTTGCAGCGGCACATCGCCCGACAAACGGTTGGTTGAATTTATTGAATTGAAGGACCACCCATTTTGGGTCGGCACTCAGGCTCACCCAGAATTTAAGAGCAGGCCAGATCGTTCTCACCCGTTATTCAGAGAGCTGATCGGTGCGTCATTGCGGCATCGTGCCGAAAAGGCAAGTAAGTCACCAAGTCACGAATCATCGTCGGCTGACGCGACAGCGTAATTTTCGTAGGTTTGAACGCGTTAACTCCCCGCGAGAGATTTCTCAACTGGTTAAGTGTGGAACAAGGTCGTTCGCCGCGGACACTTGACGCCTATGCACGGGACCTGAGATCTTACGAAGGCTTCATTTCATCACGTGGGCACGATGTTTTGATTGCAACATCAGAAGACATTGAGCAGTACATTCTTTCCCAGAGGAATGCGGGAAAGGCAGCTAAAAGTGTCGCTCGTTCGTTTGCGGCGATTCGCATGTTGTACCGATATCTGTCGGACGAGTCGATCCGGATGGACAATCCTGCTTCCGGTGTTGACGGTGTAAAGGTTCCTAGTGGAATTCCAAAGGCACTTTCGGAAGAGGAAATTGATCGTCTGTTGGCTTCCGTTGGCGGTGTCGACTCCTTCGCGCTCCGCGATCGTGCTCTGCTTGAGTTTCTGTACGCGACGGGCGCACGTATTTCTGAAGTGTGTGGGCTGTCGCTTGGCGATATCGACATGGAATCAGGACTAGTGCGGCTTTTTGGTAAGGGTTCCAAGGAAAGAATTGTTCCGTTTGGCAGCCATGCATCGTTAGCCATGCAGGAGTGGTTGTCGCCAGGGGGGCGAGGAATGTTTGTTCCCCAGCAGTGGGCGCGTCGGGATTTCGCAGATGCCGTTTTTTTGGGAGCCCGTGGCACCCGTCTGTCTCGGCAGGCGGCCTGGGGAATCGTTCGAAAGTATGCGCGATTGGCCGGACTGGCTGATGATCTGTCTCCACACGTTCTGCGCCACTCGTGTGCCACCCATATGTTGGTCCATGGCGCCGATTTGAGGATCGTGCAGGAGTTGCTTGGACACGCTTCCGTCAGCACTACGCAGGTGTATACGAAAGTAGACAACGAGATTCTGTTTGCCATGTACAAGAACGCCCATCCGAGGGCGAATTTGGGCAACTGACTTGTTGACGAATCATGCCTCCCATCTGTGCAGAAGGTTCTTTTCTTCAATTTTTTCAAGACGATTGAACGGAGCTGAGTTGACTCAAGTTCATTCGATTCTTTCGGCGAGAGAGATGGATCTATGGGGCAAGTACCAAAACGTAGACCAGCGTCATTCCATCGTCGTTCTGAATCGACTTAATGTGCTCATGCCGACTGCTGGCAGGGAGGCTCAGGCTGCGGCTTTGTTGCATGACATCGGAAAATCGCGATCGCAGTTGGGTGTGCTGCTCCGTGTAGTTGCGACGATTGTCGGACCAAGAACTCGGCGATTCTCCCAATATCACCGCCACGAGGAAATCGGAATAGAACTTCTTGAATCCATAGGTAGCTCGGATGTCATGATTTCTTTACTGAAGGGCGTTGGTGATCCGCAAGTGATTGCTGCGCTAACTGCAGCAGACAACATTTAGCAATTACTTTCTCGGTGTCATACCTATAGCTTGATGAGCTCGTTGTAGCGTTTTTTCTGCGATGGTTTCGGCTCTCTGGGCGCCATGCGAAAGCATTTCGTTTAGTTGCGCTGGGTCCGCCATCAAATCGGCATACTTCGCCTGTATCGGCTGAAGAATGGCGACAACGGCATCGCCGCAATCTGATTTCAACTTTCCGTATTGGCTGTATTGATCGGCCAATGCTTGTTGAGTAGTGCCGGTGGCGGCACTCAAGATGTCGAGCAAATTACTGACACCAGGTTTCTTTTCGCGATCGTAGATCACTTCGTTGTCGCTGTCTGTTACCGCTCGCTTGAACTTCTTTACAATTGCGTCGGGGGTGTCTAGTAAATACACGCAACCCGCATCGCTTTCAGTTGACTTGGACATCTTTGATGTTGGACTCTGCAAGTCCATGACTCTTGCACCAACAGGCGGAGTGACTGCTTTTGGAATGACGAATGTTTCACCAAAACGGTGATTGAAGCGCATGGCTATATCTCGAGTGATCTCAATATGCTGTTTCTGATCATCGCCGACAGGTACTTCTTCGGCGTCATACAACAAGATGTCTGCTGCCTGTAGTGCTGGGTATGTGAACAGCCCTGCAGAAACAAAGTCTGCTTCGCGTTTTGATTGTTTGTCTTTAAACTGCGTCATGCGGCTTAGTTCGCCGTAACTGACTGTGCACTCCATAATCCAGCCCAGTTGGCTGTGCGCTGGAATATGGGATTGAACAAAGACGGTCGCAACTTTTGGGTCAAGCCCGACTGCGAACAAGACGGCGGCGAGTTGCAGCGTTTGGTCGCCGATTACTCCGGGCTTATCCGTGACCGTGAGAGCGTGAAGGTCGACGATGCCGTGAAAAACGTCATTTTTATTCTGCCCTGACACCCAATTGGCGAGAGCTCCGAGGTAATTTCCGAGGTGGACAGGGCCTGTCGGTTGGATGCAGGAAAGCACTCGAGCCACGACTTAACGCTACTGGAAACAATTGACCTAAGGGCTCTTTCAAGTAGCCTCGTGCCGATGGGTTACGAAGTAAATACACCAGTTTTTGACGGCCCTTTTGACCTGTTACTTCATTTGATCCTGAAAGAGGAAGTCGACATCCACGAGGTGTCGTTGCTGGGCATTGTCGAGGCTTATTTGGCAGAAGTTCAAAAGATGCAGATGCTCGACTTGGACGTGGCAACTGAATTTCTGCTCATTGCAGCAACCCTCGTCGAACTGAAGACCCGACGATTGCTCCCAGGTCGTGACGATCTCGATATCGATGATGAACTGGCGCTGTGGGAGGAACGTGATTTGCTTCTGGCCCGGTTGCTGGATTGCAAGACGTTTAAAGATGTCGCATCGGTGATGAGCAAACTCTCAGAGATGGCTGGTTTGAGCGTGCCTAGGCGTGCTGGCCCTGACGAGCGTTTCGCAGAGTTGATGCCCGACTTGTTGGACGGCGTTAATGCGCTGCGCTTGCATCGAGCATTCCTCCGTGCCGTCGCGCCAAAAGCGCCGACAAGTATCGATCTCTTTCACGTTGCCCCGATACGTGCGAGCGTTGCCGAGGCGCTTATGGAACTTTTGGACTTGCTGCCTGCATTGGGTTCGGTATCTTTCCGCGATCTAACCGATGGCATTGACGACCGAATCCAAGTTGTCTGCAGGTTCCTTGCGCTTCTCGAGCTGTACAAGCAGGGTCGAGTAGACCTTGACCAGGCCGATCGATTCGGCGACATCACGATCGTATGGACGGCCGGTGACGATCGTGGTTTCGAATCGGCTCTGGTTATCGACAATTATGAGGGATGAACGGGGAAGAGATGTCAACTCAGCAATTTGACGAGAGTTCGGGTTCAGTAGAGGTAGATACGGTTCGCGCACTTGAGGCCATCTTGATGGTCGCTATGGAACCAGTTGATCCTTCGCTTCTCGCCCAGTTGCTTGAGCAACCAGTTGAAGTGATCGAGCGTCTGTGCGAGGAGTTGGCTTCCGCCTACGAGCAGGCAGGGCATGGTTTTCAATTGGTCAAGATTGCTGGCGGCTTTCGTCTGCAATCCCATCCCGATCTTGCCTCGTACGTTGAACGCTTTGTTCTAGACAGTCAAGAAGTTCGAATCTCATCGGCTGCCCTTGAGACACTCGCGATCATTGCTTACAAGCAGCCCATATCTCGAAGTCAAGTGTCCGCCATTCGCGGCGTCGACCCAGATGCAGTCATGCGCACGCTTCAGGCAAGGGGCTACATCACGGAGGTCGGGCGTGACGACGGGCCAGGTCAGGCAGTCATGTTCGGCACAACCCAAATGTTTTTGGAAAAGTTGGGTCTTGCATCTATTGACAAACTGCCAGGTATTTCCGAGTTCGTTCCAGACGCTTCGGTTGTTGAAGCGCTGGAAATGGGTTTGCGTATAGTTCCGCAGACGGAAGCGAGCAACGTCGCGCCAGATTCTGACATCTGATGGTCAGCAAATCCGTGCCGGGAGGCACCGATCCAAAAGAAACTTTGGGCACAGGCGAGCGCCTTCAAAAGATTCTTGCCCAACGAGGCTGGGGGAGCCGACGTGTTTGTGAAGATCTGATCGCAGATGGGCGTGTCACGGTTAACGGTGTGGTTGCAATCTTGGGGCGACGGGTTGATATTGAAGTTGATCAAGTTGCGATTGATGGCGCGCCAGTAGGCGTCAGACCTGATTTCGTTTATTACTTGCTCAACAAACCAACGGAAGTGATTTCAACTGCGCGGGATACGCATAACCGCGCAACGGTTACTGAGTTGGTGCCCCGTGAACCACGTGTTTATCCGGTTGGTCGTCTCGACGCCGACTCGGAAGGTTTGCTGTTGCTTACCAACGATGGTGAGCTGACCAACAGAATTACTCATCCAAGCCATGGCGTGGAGAAGGAATACTTGGTGCATGTCGAGTCTTCGGAGCTAGGGGTTGGAGAGAGCGCCATACATCGATTGAGAATAGGAGTCGATTTGGACGGCGAAGTTACTGCGCCGGCAGATGTAAGCCAAGTTCAGTCGGGTGTATTGCGGATAGTGATACATGAAGGAAAAAATCGGCAGATTAGAAGAATGTGTGAAGAAGTAGGGCATCCAGTGCTTCGGCTCGTTCGGGTGCGAATTGGTCCAATCGTCGATAGATCTTTACCTCCGGGTGAATGGCGCCACCTCACTGCTGCCGAGGTCAAGTCTTTAATAGAAGCGATCTCAAAGTAGGCCGAGGGTACGATTGTCGCTGTGAGTATGCGACGATGCAACATTCTTGGGCTTGGCCTTATCGGAGGTTCTCTTGCTGCCGCCCTCACCGCACAAGGCTGGCGGGTGTGTGGATCGGACGCAAGAGTTGAGTCAGAAGGTGAAGCTATTGCGCTCGGTTTGATTCATGAGATTGGCATCGACAGCGATGCGGAGATTTCGTTTGTATGTACTCCTGTCGGATCGATTGTCGATCAGGTGCGGTTGGCGCTACGCGCCACAAAAGGGATTGTTACAGATGTTGGAGGGGTGAAGGCCCCGGTTGTCGCGGCAATCGACGATCCGCGTTTTGTCGGTGGACATCCAATGGCAGGAAGCGAATTGATTGGGCTGCAGGGGGCTGATGCTCAGTTGTTCAACAATGCAGTTTGGGTGCTTACGCCTTTGGTCACCACGCCAGATTCCTCATTTGCGGTTGTTGCCAATGTTGTGAAATCACTCGGAGCAGAAGTGGTAGTGCTGGAAGCTCAACGACATGATCAGTTGGTTGCGATTGTGTCGCATCTCCCGCATCTCACTGCCGCAACGTTGATGGGTTTAGCCAGCGAGCAATCTCAAGAGCATGTTGCAGTGCTTCGACTTGCTGCCGGTGGTTTTCGCGACATGACTCGTGTTGCTTCGGGACATCCAGCCATATGGATAGATATCTGCAAGGAAAACAAAGTCGCAATTACTGGTGCGCTTGATTTGTTGATCGACGGTTTGATTTCTATGCGAGATGTTGTCGAACAGCAGAATGAATCGGAGTTGATGTCGCGCCTACAAGACGCGAGAATCGCCCGATCGAACATCCCAGGACGTGTACGCGATTTACTCGATGTGGTCGAGGTTCGCGTACCAATTCCAGACCGATCTGGTGCAGCGGCTGAGATTTTCGCCATTGCGGCGGAACTCGGTGTTAATACGGCGAACTTCGAGGTGGTTCACTCAGTTGAGGGCGATCGTGGCGTTCTGGTTCTGATTGTTGATGAGACAAGCAAGGACGTTTTTCGAGGTGGCCTTATTGCGCGAGGATTTCGGCCGTCGATTTCACGGCTTTCATGACCATGGTGAAAGCCCGTCGGATCGAGAAAATTACGCACAAGCTCAATGCCGTTGTCTCGGTGCCGGGTTCGAAGTCGATTGCAAATAGGGCACTCGTATGTGCGTCCCTAGCAAGTGGCGAATCAGAAATATCGGGTGTTCCCGATGGGGATGACACGGAAGCAATGATCGAAGGGCTCATTTCGCTTGGCGCACGCATCGATCGAACTGGAAACAAGGTGTTGTTCCGATCCGGAATTGATGTATCTCGCACTGATTCCATAACGCTCAACGCGCGTCTGGCCGGAACCACAGCCAGGTTTCTCACTGCGGTGTGCGGCTTGGTGTCGGGTCCCACGCTGATCACGGGTGAGAGTTCTTTGCTGTCGAGGCCGATGAACGATTTGCATCAAGCGTTGTTGTCGTTAGGAATCAGCGTTGAATGGAAGGGTGAGGCTGGTCATTTGCCTGTGGCCATCCACCGCGGCGTCACAACAGGTTCGGCGGTTAAATTGCCCGCCGCGATATCCAGCCAATTCACCAGTGCGCTGTTATTGATATCGCCCGTACTCCCTGATGGTCTCTCATTGTCAATAGTCGGCGAAGTTGTGTCTCAGCCGTACATCGATATGACCACCGTTGTGATGCGTTCGTTTGGTGCTCAAGTTGATGCGGCGCTCTCCGGCATGATCGTCGCGCCTGGCGGCTACCTCGGTGCATCGTTCCAAGTCGAGCCCGATGCTTCCTCTTCTTCGTACCCGTTGGCTGCATCGGCGATAGTTGGTGGGTCGGTTGAGATTATTGGTTTGGGGTCGGATTCGATACAGGGCGACGCCAAATTCGCCGAGCTGCTTGGCCGCATGGGCTGTGACGTTCAATACACACCGCATTCGGTAATTGTCAGTCGCGATTTGGGCACAGAATTGCAGGGCATCGATGTAGATATGCGTGACATGTCCGATCTAGTTCCTACTTTGGCCTCAGTGGCAGTATTCGCTTCATCGCCAACCACTATCCGCGGAGTTGGGTTCATACGCTCAAAGGAAAGTAACCGAATTGACGACCTTGTCGCAGAACTTCAGGCGATTGGCGTTGATGCATTTGCGCATCCAGACGGACTGATTGTTCATCCGTCGCAGGTCCGGGGCGGTTTGGTTGACACCCATCACGATCATCGGATGGCAATGGCATTTGCGCTAGTGGGCATTGGCAGTGGGGTAGTTGAAATTTCAAACCCATCGGTGGTTGGAAAGAGTTGGCCAGGATTTTGGTCAATGCTCGACGGGCTATAGATGCACGAAATACCAAAGTTGAGGGCCGATTATGAGGGCCTTCCTATTGCTCAGCGGCTTTCGCCCCTCCACCCTCGATGGATGGAAATAATGTCGCGTCACAACGCTGCGGTTGTCGATGGCAAGCCAACGTATGCAGATCCCTCTTCGGGGCTATCGGTGATGACCGCTCGATTTCTAGCCGATCGAGGTTATTGCTGCACATCGGGTTGTCGTCACTGCCCGTTCGAGCAAGTGTGATCAACTAGATTGCATATGTTGTCGGGTCGTCCCGGACGACCAGATTGGAGATGGTGTGAGCGACGAGAGAGAAATTCTGACTTGGGAAAAATTTGGTGTTGCCAGCAGAGAGTTGGCGATACAGATTGCTGAGAGTGGCTACGAGCCAGACATCATCCTTGCTATTGCCAGGGGAGGCCTGCTGACCGCGGGCGCACTCGGATACGCGCTGTCTGTAAAGAACACGTACACCATGAACGTCGAGTTTTATACAGGTGTCAACGAAAGACTCGCTGTTCCTATGATTCTGCCGCCTGTACCGAGCTTGGTAGACATCAAAGATTCGAAAGTTCTCATCGTTGATGATGTAGCCGACACTGGCCACACACTCAAACACGTTTTGGAGTTTTGTAAGGGACAATTGGCTGATACCAAGATGGCTGTGTTGTACGAAAAGTCTCAGTCAATCATCAAGTGCGATTATGTATGGAAACACACCGATCTATGGATCAATTTTCCTTGGAGCGATAAGGATCCAGTGGCTAAACGCAAGTGGAGTGTTAAAGACGCTTGATATCAGTTCTGGTTCGTAACCCAGTGGTTGCGCTCAGTCATTACGGTTTTCAAGGTTTGCAGTGTGTCCGTCATGATTCCATCAACGCCAAGGTCGATCAACTTGTGCATATCGGCGGCATCGTTAATGGTCCATACGTGAACGTGCAACCCGATTTCGTGAGCGTGGTCTACCAGCTGCTTGGTTGTTAGTGCAATCGGTCCCTGCCTCATGGGGATTTGCGCGGCGTGAGCACCAGCGAATGACTTAGGGCTCGTCAATTTAGACAAGAGGCGCAACTTTGCTACTTCTCGCGGACCGAGAGAAGTGCAGAGTGTGGGGCCCAAGGCTTCACGAATGGCGCTAAGCCTTCGATCGCTGAATGATCCGATGCAAACTCGGTCGACAGTGTTGCCTTTTCGCAATGCAGCGATCAGTGGTTCCACCGCTGGATCGGCCTTGCAGTCGATGTTCACGCGAATGTTTGGCCACGCGGAAAGAATTTCGTCGAGAGTGGGAATTGGTTCTTTCCCATCAATACGCGCTTCAAACAAGTCGCTGTACTTAACCTCGCTAATCTTCACATCAATACCGCAGGTTCGTTGCAGGTCATCATCGTGAAAGGCCATGAGTACGCCGTCTTTGGTGGCATGTACATCGGTTTCTATATACCGATAACCCATGTCAATCGCGCGTTGAAACGCAACCATCGAATTTTCCGGCTGATCAACGGCGCCGCCACGATGCGCAAAGGCGATGATTGTGCCTTGCTCTAGGTATGGATGCGATCTCACCGCAAAACCTAAATCTTTCGTCCCGCTTGTTCCCAATATTCATCTTTGAGCAGACGCTTGTACAGCTTCCCGGTCGGGTGTCTTGGAAGTTCTTCACGAAAATCGACTGTGCGAGGGCATTTAAAATCTGCAAGAGATTTCTTGCAGTAGTTGATCAATTCTTGGGCAAGGAGGGAACGTTCTTTGTCGTCTGTCGGCATTGTCCTTGGTTGCACCACCGCCTTAACTTCCTCGCCAAAGTCCGCGTTTGGCACGCCAAAAACAGCAACATCGACAACTTCTGGATGGTGAATGAGAACATTCTCTGCTTCTTGCGGATAGATGTTCACTCCGCCAGAAATGATCATGAATGCTTTGCGGTCGGTCAGGTACAGAAACTTGTCATCATCCAAGTAGCCGATATCTCCAAGTGTTGTCCAGCCTCGGCCCTGTGGATCTTGTGAGGCCTTAGTCTTTTCTGGGTCGTTGTGATATTCAAATCGTGCGGGGCTCTCGAAATAAACAGTTCCCGTTTCGTTGGCGGGTAATTCGTTGCCATCCTCATCCAAGATATGAAGTATTCCGCTGAGCGCGACGCCGACGGTCCCCGGGTGGGCGAGCCATTGTGGTGTGTCGCAATAGACGAAACCATTGCCCTCGCTACCTGCGTAATACTCATGGATCACTGGGCCAAACCAATCGATCATCTGTCGTTTCGTCTCGATCGGGCAAGGCGCTGCCGCGTGGAAAACGCATTCGAGCGATGCGACATTGTATTTTTCACGAATTGAAGGGTCGAGTTTGAGTAAACGGATGAACATCGTGGGAACGGTTTGGCTATGTGTCACAGAGTATTTTTCAATGCATTGCAGAAATTGTTCTGCATCAAAATGCTCCATGATCACGCTTGTGCCACCCAGCCGATGTACAACCAAGTTCCATCGAAGTGGGGCGGCGTGATACAGGGGTGCGGGCGAAAGGTAAACCATTTCTGATGTCATTGCAAGGAGAAACTGGCCAAGGCCGACAAGTGGTGGTGCTGTTCCCAAGGGATTATCGGCAAGATGGAGTTTGACTCCCTTCGGACGACCGGTTGTGCCGCTGGAATACAGCATGTCTGCGCCTTCCTTGCGGTTCTGAAGCGGTTCGCTCGGATACTGTGCCACTAGATCTTCGAAACTGTCGTAGCCGTCAATGACGCCATCCAACATCAGGCGCAAGTCAACATGCGCGATTTGATTTGAGATTTCCTGAGCTTGATCTGCCTTGTACTTGGACGTGATGAATGCCTTAGCTCCGCAATCATTCAGAATGTAAGCAAGTTCGTCGGAAGTTAATCTGCTGGAGCAAGCGGTGTAAACCAGACCGGCATAGTGGCAACCCCACACCACTTCGAAATAACGATCGTGATTTTCAAGGCATAGCGCAACGTGATCGCCAGGTTTGAGGCCATGTTTGGCTAATGCCTGACTAAATCGATTGGCGGCGTCGTCTAATTCTCTATATGTGTATGTAAAGCCGCTCTGGGCCATTACAACTGCAAGCTTGTCGGGTGTGGTTTGAGCGATGTGTCCTGGGAACATGCCTATTACGGTAGTGGAGACGGTTCATTCAAAGAATCTCGAAAGGGGGGAATTGATGGATGTATTTAAGGAATTCGAGCGGTTAATGGCTGATCGAGGCGCCGAACCGCGGTTGGACCTAGCTTGTGCGCTCATCAGCAACGCGGGCGATCCCGCGCACTCTGTCGACTCAGTTGTGGCCGGGATTGATGCAATTGCGAACAGCCTCATGGCAGATGATGTCCCTTCGATGATGAAGAAACTTTTTTCCCCTCGAGAATTTTTCGGTAACTCAATGAATTACGACGATCCGGCAAACTCTTTACTAGGGAACGTGATTGAGTCCAAACTTGGTATTCCCATTTCGTTGTCAGTGATCGCTATGTCGGTTGCTGAGCGCAAGGGGTTCCCAATGTTTGGCGTTGGGATGCCAGGACATTATTTGTGTGCAACACTCGGGGCCGATGGCGAGCCAATGTATTTCGATCCATTCCATGGCAGTGGTCCGCTTTCGGCGTCGGATTGTCGTTCTTTATATGAGGGTTTGACGGGCTTGGCTAATTGGAGTGACGAGTTTTTGAATTCGGCGTCATCTCGTTTGACCGTGGTCAGAATTCTTGCGAATCTCAAATCGATCTATCGCCGTAAGGGCGATGTCGACGGCATCAGATGGGTCATGAGAATGCGGCTTGCAATCCCTGAAATTGCGGCTTCGGAAAAATCCGAATTCGCTCGCCTTGTTCGTGGCTCCAATTAAGACGTTGATTGCGATGGGAATTAGTGTGGGCCTATGACGATGATTGATCAGATGCAACAAGATGAACAACTAGTCCGTTCCCAGGTATCCGAGTTGCTGGCACAGTTGCCAGCGAGGACCACGAAACCAATCGAGTTTCTGGGTAAACAGTTCGACGTCGGTCTTGCTTGGGTGCATTTCCCCATCGGCTGCGGTGGCCTCGGCGTTTCTCCTAAGTTCCAAAAGATTGTGAACGAGGAACTTGTGAAGGCGGGTGCACCGAGTGCTCACGCAAGAAATCCAATCGGATATGGAATGTGTGGTCCAACAGTTGTTGAGTGGGGTAGCGATGCGCAAAAGGCGCGCTATCTCCGCCCCTTGTTCACTGGTGAAGAAATCTGGTGCCAATTGTTTTCCGAGCCAGGTGCTGGCTCGGACTTCGCCGGTTTGTCTGCAAAAGGTATTCGTGACGGAGACGAGTGGGTAGTGAATGGCCAGAAGGTATGGACCACACTCGCACACCTGTCGAAATGGGGGTTGCTTGTTGTGCGTACCGACGCAGAGGCTGTTAAGCATGCAGGTCTTACGGCGTTGATCGTAGATATGCAAGCACCTGGTGTGGAGGTTCGACCACTGCGTCAGATGACCGGAGAGGCCGAGTTCAACGAGGTGTACTTCACCGATGTGAAAGTACCAGTTTCTGAAACTCTTGGCTCGACTGGCGACGGTTGGCGAGTCAGTTTGACCACGCTCATGAACGAACGCGTATCCATCGGCGGTGCAATTCCGCAGCAGGGTTCCGGACCGATTAGAGAAGCAGTAAAGCTATGGAACGATCTCGACCCTGATCGTAAAGATTCGGCAACCAAGGATCGTTTGATGCAACTTTGGATTCGCGCCGAAGTAGCGAGGCTTACCAATATTCGCGCTGGACAGAGTAGGAAGATGGGTGTTCCTGGCCCCGAGGGATCAATAGGAAAGATGGTAAGTGCAGATTTGAACAAAGAGACTTACGAATTTTGTGTTGACTTACTTGGCGCCGATGGGATGCTGTACGGCAGCTACGAATTTGTTCGACCTAACTCCGCAATGAGTTTCGACTCGGTTCCAAAGGCGTTCCTACGCGCACGAGCTAACAGCATCGAAGGTGGCACCAGCGAAGTGATGAGGAACATCTTGGGAGAGCGTGTGCTTGGGTTGCCAGGCGACGTTCGTGTTGATCGAGAAATGCCGTGGAGCAAAGTTCCTAGAAACTAAACAGATGATTGCATTTGTTCCAGCACTCGGCTGGCGCTAATCGAGCGATCGTCGATCATCGTGCCTATCGATGACGCACCACCAACCATGGTTTTCGCTGCGCGTTCCACTGCTTGTTGTAGAGATCGAATGTTTCGGGGAGGAGGGAAATACTCATCTTCGGTGGTGATTTTCACCTCAACAACTCCCTTTTTGGGGTTTAACCTACCGATCACCAACGAAACCAATTCTTCCGGCGCAGATGCTCCCGCGGTGACTCCGACTGTTCCCGAAAGGTTTAAAGGAATCTCTTCTTCGCTGTTGACACGTAATACATGTTTGCAACCAAGATCGGCCGCAAGTCGAGCAAGAGCCATGGTGTTTGAAGAATTCGAAGAACCGATAACTACGACGGTGTCGCACTTACCGGCGATTTCCATGAGTGCGCTTTGGCGGTTGGTGGTTGCAAAACATAGATCACTTTTACCAGGCGACCATACTTGCGGATATTTCACTCGAACAGCCTGAGCAACAGCCGACCAGTCGCGGTGGGAAAGGGTGGTTTGTGCAAGTAAAGCAACGGCGCCATCGATATTGGGAAGAGCAGCTACCTCTTCAATTGTTTCCACTCGATCGATCGAATCTGGTGCGACTGCCATCGTGCCGACCGCCTCTTCGTGGCCTTCGTGACCGACGTAGATAATTCGGTAGCCCTTCGATGCGCGAGTCTTCACCTCGTGATGAACCTTCGTAACCAACGGACAAACAGAATCTACGACGAAACGACCTTGTTGTTTGGCGGCGAGAACAACCTCGGGAGCCGAACCATGTGCAGAGAGCATAATCGGCGAGCCTTGAGGAACATCGCCTATCGATTCAACGAAAATAACTCCTTGCTCTTCAAACCTCTTTACAACGGATTTGTTATGCACAATCTCATGAAAGCAATACACGGGGGCGGGGAAGGTGCGAACCATCCACGCAAGCGCCTTTATCGCCATCTCTACACCGGCGCAGAAACCGCGTGGAGCCGCAAGCAATACAGAGTCCACTTCGCTGCACTTGGCATCATCGATCGGCTGTTGCACCACGATTGAATTCTACTTATGTCCCTTTACTTCTAAGGGCTTGTAGAATGAACGGGTGACAAGCCCCCTTCCTACTGTGGTCATCGTTGGCCGACCTAATGTGGGCAAGAGCACGTTGTTCAACCGCTTTTTGGGCTCCCAGGTGGCCATCGTTGAGGACCAACCGGGAATCACTCGCGACCGTTTTGAGCGAGAAGTGGAATGGACTGGCAAGCGCTTCAATTTGGTTGACACTGGCGGTTGGATGCCAGATGGTGATGAATTAGACGCCAAGGTGAGTCTGCAAGTAGAGGAAGCTGCGCGTACCGCCGACCTCGTTCTCTTCATTGTGGATACCGCCGTTGGCGTCACCGATGACGACGAGGCAATTGCGATGTGGCTTCGTCGAGTCTCATGCCCAGTAATTGTTGTCTCCAACAAGATTGACAGCGATCGCAGAGAAGCAGACAAATGGGATTTCATGATGCTTGGTTTTGGTGAGCCAGTGCCCGTTTCTGCACTCCATGGGCGCAAATCCGGTGACTTGTTAGACACCATCCTCGAACGGATCGATGCGCATGACGTGGTGGAGGAAGTTGTTTCAACAGATCGTCGGCAGTCGGGAACGCCCCGCGTATCCATCGTGGGACGTCCGAATGTTGGCAAGAGCACACTTTTTAATCGCCTGGTTGGCGAGGATCGTTCAATCACTCACGACATGCCGGGAACTACTCGCGACGCAATCGACACGTTGGTAGAAACTGAAGATGGGCCGATCATGTTTGTTGATACTGCGGGTATGCGTCGCAAAAGCAAAGTTGACGACTCGGCTGAGTATTACTCGTTCGTCAGAGCACTTCGCGCGGTCGACGAGTCGGACGTTGCAATTTTGGTCATCGATGCCCTCGAAGGAATCACGAATCAGGATCAACGACTTGCAGAGCGCATTGACGCCGCTGGGTGTCCAGTGTTGGTCGTTTTGAATAAGTGGGAAATGCTTGATGCTGAGCAACGAGATCACATCGATACCGAGATGGTTCGGAAGTTGTACTTCATTGGTGATGCGCCGGTGTTGAAAATGTCGGCACTGACGGGCAAAGGTGTCCACCGCCTGGTGCCAATTCTTCAAGACAGCATTGAGACTTATCACAAGCGCGTTCCGACGAAGGACGTCAATCGAGTCATCGCAGAAGCCCAGCAGAAGCATCCGGCTGGCGGTGGTTCGCGTGTGTTGTACGCGTTGCAAGGCGCGTCCGATCCACCGACATTCACCTTGTTCGTCAACCGGGAATTACCACAACCGTATCTTCGTTATTTAGAACGATGCATCCGCGAGAAATTCGAATTCGGTTCGACGCCGATCAAGATGCGCGTGAGAAAACGAGCGGATTGATCAGCAATGCCTTGGTGTGAAGAGTGCGCCAAATATCTAGCGCCATCAGCAATGAACATCGACGGGTCATGTCCTTCGTGCAATCGTCCCATTGCCACAACAAATATCAACGGCTCAATCAATTCGGACAATCTTGACCTGAAGAGTTTGGCCCGAGGCTCCAACGACGAGGATGTTTCAGTTCCGTGGCACTTCAAATTGCTTGTCGGCGCCCTTGTGTTGTATCTCACTTGGCGTTTGATTGACGTATTTCGTTAGAGGCTGTGGACGATAGCCTCAGGATCGTACGGGCTGTAGCGCAGCTTGGTTAGCGCGCTTGTCTGGGGGACAAGAGGTCGTGGGTTCAAATCCCGCCAGCCCGACCAAAAATCTCAGAGACTGACCAATGCAAGTGAAACTACGGCGAGTGCAAGACCAACACCTTGCGACTTGTGAAGCCGCTCATGATCAAGCGTCATTGCCAAAAACACCGTTGCAACCGGATACATAGCGACCACCACAGACACAATAGACATCATGCCCGAATGTGTAGCGAGAAGATAAAGGCCATTTGCTGAAGTATCCAGCACCCCGGCAGCAATTGAGAGCAAAATCACTTTCTTCGGTACAAAAATTCGGCGAGTCTGAAACAAAGCAATCGCTGCGACGGTGGGAACGCTGACTAATCGTTGGCCGAACAGTGGCCATACGCCGTGATCATGACTTGCGTTGCCCATGCACACGAAGATCATTCCAAAACCAAGTCCTGCTGCAACAGCCATCCAAATTACGCGGGACGGTGTTGGAAGGTCGTGTTTACCAAGTACATCTGCAACGAGTGCAACGGCAACAATGGCCAACAATATTCCTATCCATGCAGAACCGCTGGGACGTTCGCCTGACAGCACCCCCGCAAATACAGGTACTGACAGACCGATTACTGCGGTAATCGGTGCAATGACCGTCATGGACCCCAGCGACATGGCCTTGTAAAACGCAACCAGGGCTAAGGCACCTCCGAAACCACCACCCGTGGTCCAAAGCCAACTTTCAAGTGGCATGACGGGGGTTTGAACGATGGCGAGAAAGACGCCGATGCCCACAAAGGCTGCGGCTTGACCAAAAAAGGTTATGGAGGCAGAGTTTGCAAAACGTGAGGCCCTGCTGCCTGAATAATCAGCCACTCCATAGAAAAGTGCTGCTGACAGAGCAAAAATGATTGTCATGTAGGGTTTGGCAGTGTTTGGCTTAGGGACATTAATTAATACTGCCACGGTTTTGGTTGGCGGTTCGGTTGGATTGATCATCGGCGACCGAATTCCCGATCGGATTCGCACAATTGTTGTGCAAGTAATTGGTTTGGTAACCCTCGGCCTTGGCCTGAGCGATGTACTCAAAACTCACAACATGGT
>Ga0207940_1000121_pt1 | contig 25822 bp, 25 predicted proteins | sample LakMenEpi06Jul12_FD_150676 | JGI IMG/M metagenome (GOLD analysis project Ga0207940, IMG submission 150676) | Freshwater microbial communities from Lake Mendota, WI - 06JUL2012 deep hole epilimnion (SPAdes) | ecosystem: Environmental > Aquatic > Freshwater > Lake > Epilimnion/Euphotic zone ... | reverse complement strand
GAAGCCGAACGCATTGCCGATGACGTACTGGTGTTCCATCGTGGCAATGTGGTTGCCTCGGGCACGTTGCATGAATTGCGTTCAGGGCGTGAAGAAATTCGATTCCGATCAAGTTCGCTGATTGACGTGCATTCGCTATCAACAACCCTCGGATATACGGTCGAGCAAACCCGACAGAGCGAATTTACCGTTGCGGGCACGAGTGATTCGCGTGTCATCGTTCAACTTACCGACTGGGCAAAGGCCAACAATGTCGACATTGGTGACATTGGAGCCGGATCGCAACGCCTAGACGACGTGTTTAGGCGACTCACAGCGGAACCGACGTCATGAAATTACTTCGCGTTCAATTGGCTTGCGAACTACGAATACTTGCTCGCAACGGCGAACAATTACTACTCATTCTCGGAATTCCGATGCTGCTCCTTTCTTTTTTTGGCAATGTCGACATTCTTCCCACAGGCGATCAAAGCAGCATCAACTTTTTGCTTCCCGGAATCATTGCTTTGGCAATCATGTCCACCGCCATGGTCAGCCTTGGCATCGCCACCGGATTTGAGCGTTCATACCTCGTCCTCAAACGCCTTGGGGCAACTCCACTTGGCGTTCCACGACTGGTGTTGGCAAAAGCTCTCTCCGTACTCGTAGTTGAAATTGTTCAAGTGATTCTGCTCGTTGGACTTGCTTCCCTCTTCGGTGCAGATCTCGGTGCGCTCAACCTTGCCAAGTTGGTACTTGCCATCGCACTCGGAACGCTTGCCTTTTCAGGCATCGGACTTTCTCTTGCCGGACGATTGCGCGGCGAAGTAAACCTCGCAGCGCAAAATGCGTTGTATTTAGTGCTGCTTTTGGTCGGTGGAATCGTGTTTCCCCTGCAGGATCTTCCGTCGTGGTTGCAGTGGGTGGGGCGAATTACTCCATCGGGAGCACTTGCCGATGTGATGCGTGATGTCTTTTCGGCAACATCAACGTACGGCGCATCGTCGCTTGTAATTTTGCTTGGCTGGGCAGTCGTCGCCCAACTCAGTGCATTCAAATTGTTTCGCTGGAACTAGCGATTACTGCTGCCCTTTTCTTTGGCTGCATAATTCGCTTCAACAAAGAAATTTCCAATAAACCGTCTGAAGAAGATCACCACAATGACGGTCCACAGGAATATTGATCCGCCAAGTTTCATAATCGCACCAGCAAGCTGCTGATCGGTTGTCACCGACAGCCCCCACACACGTACAGCAATGTCGTAGTGCTTGTATACCGTGCCCTCAGCAAACGTGAGCCACGCTGCAGGAACCGTAGGAATCACCGACATGAGGAAGAGGTAAATCAGCTTTCCCCCATAACCCAAATGGCGAGAGCGATCCGGGCCACAAACAGGAGACCACATCAACAACGAAGATGTCACTACAAGGATGTGTAGCAAGTAATGCAGCGGGCCATTCGACACGCTCCTATTCACCATCTGCGGAATATGCGTAATCATGATGACGCAGTTAAACAACACACCAGCAATAACTGGCCTTGTCAAGAAGTTGATCGTTCTACGCGAACGATCACTGGCGAAAATGAGATCGTAAAGCCACTTTGGTGTTGCAATGAGCATCAGCGCTGGCATGAAGTATGAATACAGCATGTGCTGAAACATGTGCATTGAGTACAAATACTCTTCTGAAATATCATGCACGGGCCAATCTGAAGCCACCCACAGCAGTATCGCCCCAGCAATGAAGGCCCACAGTTGCTTTCGTGTGATTACCTTGCCGTCAGTAACAACTCGGGGCCCAATGACCCGAATCGCGTAGACATAACTCGCAACGACAGCGATAACCAACACCCACACTTCAATGTGGAGTTGGAACCTCCACGGATCAGGATTTACTAACGCGAACATTCGTTGTTCGCCATTCGCGTGTTCAAGTTATGAGAAAAACTGAAAGGTCGCGAGGAAAATTCCGTACACAGTCATCGCTAAGAACAATCCCGCATAGAACACCCACGAGAACAACTTGTTGTCGAACTTCAAGTGCATGAAAAAACTCACCACAATGTAAAACTTCACTGCCATCATGATTAACAGGGAGGGCAGGAACAGGGCTCCGAAATCGACGTAATACGTCGCAACTTCGAGCGCCGTGATTGCAGCAAGAATTACAGCTATACGGACATAGCCCGCATTGGACATGCCGTGTTCGGTTGTTGAGTGCGTTTCAGTTGTCATGATCAGGCCGGGATGAGGTAGATGAGTGTGAAAATGATGATCCAAATAACGTCCACGAAGTGCCAATACAGACCAATCATTTCGACTGTTTCGGCCTTGCTACCAGGAACCTTGGATCGCTTCAGGATGCCAACAGTGGACATCAGCATGATGATTCCCACCGTTACGTGAACTCCATGGAATCCCGTAAGTACATAGAAACTCGATGAGAAGAGGCTGGTCGTAAAGCCCATTCCTTCGTTATAAAACGCGGTGAATTCATAGACCTGACCGCCAACGAAGGTCGCACCGAGAACGGCTGTAACCGTGATCCACAGGTGCGTATTGCGATCGTCGCCCTTATGCGCTGCCGATACCGCAAGCACCATGGTGAGCGAGCTCATCAACAGCACGAAACTGCTGACCGAGGTAAATGGAATATCAAACACTTGCGACGGACGAGGGCCCTCGCCTACGCGACCGCGATACAACATGTATGTCGAGATCAAACCACCGAACAACAAGCACTCTGAGCCAAGGAACAACCACATACCCAGCTTGTTGTTCGACATACCCGTGCTCGTGTGTGCCGCGCCATGCGAATCTGCGTGGCTATCTGCTGTCATTACTGCGTGCTCAGCCAACGTGAACCACATCCTTTGTTGTTACCGGTGGATCAAAATCGTCATCTGGTGCCGTGGATGGCTCAATTGCCCATCCGTAGCAACCGAACAACACAATCACACCACCAAAAATTGCGATTGGAATGGAATAGATCACGCCGAAGCAAATCACTGGCAAGCCAGCGGCAAGAATGATTGGCCAATATGACGGCGATGGCATGTGAATGTGCGCATCAGCATTGTCTTCAAGTTCTTTCAACACTTGTTCAGCAGATTTCACTTTCACCATTTGACCGTTGGCGTCTTCTTCGTACTTGCGGTGGAAGAATTCGTCAAGGTGTGAAACCGTAGGAATGCTGTCGAAGTTGTGTTCCTTCGGAGGGTTGGTGGTCATCCACTCCAAGCTGCGAGCATCCCATGGGTCAAGTGGTGAAACCTTGCCGTTGCGTGCAGTGATCACGATGTTGATAAGGAACAACAACACGCCAATGGTGAGAACAAGCGAACCAATTGAGGCGAATAGGTTCCAGAATGCCAAGTTAAAGAAGCCTTCACCAGCTCGCGCTTCTGTCCACTGGTACATACGACGTGGCTGACCTTGCAATCCAAGAATGTGCATCGGTCCGAACGTCATGTTCATACCAATCACCATTAACCAGAAGTTCCAGGTTCCCAACTTTTCATTCAGCAATTTGCCAAACACTTTTGGCCACCAGTAGTAAAAGCCCGAGAACAAACCAAAGATCGCTCCACCAAACAGCACATAGTGGAAGTGCGCAACGATGTAGTACGTATCGGTCTGCTGCGTGTCAGACGGAGCAACGGAGTGCGTTACGCCCGACAAACCACCAATGGTGAACAACACAATGAGACCCACGGCGAACTTCATGGCAACCGTGAATTCGAGTTTTCCTCCCCAAATGGTCATCGTCCAGTTAACGATTTTCACACCAGTTGGAACCGCGATCGCCATGGTTGAAATGGAGAACACCGCAACAGATACTGGCCCGAGTCCAGATGCGAACATGTGGTGAGCCCACACGCCCCAGCCCACGAATCCAATGGCTGCACCAGAGAACACCACGAACGGGTAACCGAAGAGTGGTTTGCGAGAGAACACAGGCAACACTTCAGAAATAACACCGAAGCTTGGCAGGATCAAGATGTACACCTCAGGATGTCCGAAAATCCAGAAGAGGTGCTGCCAGAGCAATGGGTCGGCGCCCGCGGATACGTCAAAGAACGTCGCGCCGAAGTTTCGCTGGAATGACAATAGGAACAACGCAACGGTGATAACCGGAACTGCAAACAACAGCAGGAACTGCACCACCAACTGCATCCACGTGAAGATCGGCATGCGCATGAGATTCATTCCAGGTGCACGCATATTGAGCACGGTGGTGATGAGGTTTACTGCACCAGCAAGTGATGCAATACCGGTGATCTGAAGTCCAAGTGCCCAGAAGTCAATTCCATGACTTGGCGAGAAAATTGGTCCTGAGTTCGGCGCATACATGAACCAACCACCATCGGCTGCTCCACCGAGGAACCAAGCCAGGTTGAGGAAGATTCCACCAAACAGAAACGCCCAGAAACTAAACGCGTTAATGCGTGGGAACGCAACGTCGCGTGCACCAATTTGCAATGGAATGAAATAGTTTGCAAGACCTGCCGCCATTGGCATAACAAACAAGAACACCATGGTTGTTGCATGCATGGTGAACATTTGGTTGTACAAATCTGCGTTCAACACTTTTCCGTTTGGTGCAGCAAGTTGCAAACGAATGAGCACTGCTTCGAGTCCACCCACGATGAAGAAAAACAGCGCTGCAGCCGAGTACATAATGCCAAGCTTCTTGTGGTCCACAGTAAACAACCACGACTTCCAGCCCGTTGTGGCAACTGGACGCTTCAGTGCACCAAGCGATGTGCTTGGTGTCGCAACTGTTGAAACTTCTTCAGTTGTTGCAGGACGCTCAATGATGGCCATGATTCTCCCTAATTACTTCAGCGTCAACAGGTAGGCGACAAGTTTTTCAATGTCAGCCTCCGTGAGTCCAAGGTTTGGCATACCGCGGTACTTGCCACCAGTGCTGGTGAGCAATGCTGGGTTTGCATACATCGGCTTCATCTCTGGAGCATTGCGCAACCAGCCACGCAAATCTTTTTGATTTAAACATTCTTCGCTCACACCGCTCAGATATTTCGCACCGAACGACTCGGAGTCGGCAGTCCACACATCTTCACGGCACGACTTGTTCAACAAATCAAACATCGCACCAGCAAATGTGTTGCGGCTCATGAGGTGCGACAGGTTTGGCGCGGCACCAGAAACCACACTTTCGTCTGGAGCAGCAATGACTGGTGTGCCGTCTGCGCGCTTCATGCCGTTCACTTGGTGGCATCGAATGCACTGGTTCATGAACACGGTCTCGCCTTCTTTGGCAAGTGTGTTCTCAGCAGGTGGCGTGTATGGCTTCAATTGGTTTGCCACCCACTTGGCGAAATCAGCTTTGCTCAATGCAACCGCTTCCATGCGCATGTTGGCGTGCGAGAGACCACAGAACTCGGTGCATTGACCTGCATAAATTCCAGGCTTGTCGGCTTCAATTCGGTTGAGGTGCACGCGCCCAGGAACAGCGTCACGCTTTCCGTTTAAAGCTGGAATCCAATATGAGTGAATGACGTCGCGACTGGTTTGACGCAATAACACTTTGGTTCCAGCAGGAATAACCAATTGGCCCGAAGTAATAATTGGTTGCGTAATTCCATATTCATTTTGAACTGGATAGTCGTATTCCCACCACCACTGTTGACCAGTGACGTTAATAATCATTTCCGTGTCACTGGTCTTTGCAAGATCGAACACCGTACGGAATGTGAAAACACCAACAACGGTCAAAATAAGCGCAGGAATAATCGTCAGCGTGATTTCCAGCGCAGGGTTACCGTGCGACTGATGCGGAATTGGCTGACCTTTGTCGCGGAACTTAAAGACAGCAACGATCACCGCGACCGTAACGATGACACCAATAATTCCAGCAACCGCAAAAACCGGCTTTTGCAGATCGTCAATGATCTTTGCGTTTGGTCCCTTTGGCTGCCAGGTGTCTTGCGGTGCATTTGTTGCACAGCCTGCAAGGAACATGGCGCTCGCAATACCCGATACCGCTCCAACTACTCGACGACGCATACCCGCAAGCCTATTGACGCCATTGGATACGTGTTCAGTTGTGTTTTGGTGTCTCACGGCACAATCACCTCAATGCTTTGTCCGGCTAGTCCTGGAACGGTCAGCGTGAAAGGCTTTCCTGCTTCTGCTGGCTTAGGGATATTAAGAATCAGCAATTGTTCTAACCCTTGTTCAATGAGCTGAGTGCACTGCACCACATCTTCCTTCACGCCATCGGCGACCATTTTGCTACCCAAATTTGCAACCAATCGATATTCACCATCGGTTTTGTTGCGGAACACGATGTTTGTCGGATTGGAACGTGGAACGGTGATCGTTTCTTGATTCCCTGCGATTCCTTGTACTGATGCAACAAGCTTTCCATCAATGAGATCGATGTGAGTGTCGACGCTGGATGTTGCTGACACGCCTTCTAAAGGAAGCTTGTCAAAGTACTTCGACTTCTCTGCACCACAGTCTTGATGCATGTAGTGACCCTCTTCTTTTGCGTGCACTAGGTCTTCGCGCATTCCCACACCTGCACCCGCAATACCCGCAGCAACAATTCCCACTGCACCAAAAACGCAGATTCCAGTAACGAGACCGCGCTTCAGACTTGGGCGGACAGAGAACAACACGCCGGCCGCAAGAATCAGTGTTCCAATAACAATGAACGCAATTGCACCAGTGCTCTTTTCAACAGCAAGCGCTATTTGAGCAAACGAAAGAATGATTACTCCAAGACCCACAGCAGCAATAACGGGAAACTCGATTGGATTAAGCAGGCGCTTGCGCAGCGCAGCGTTATATGCCACGTCGCTTGAGGCGCGCTCTGACCAACTCAGCACTGACCACTCAATCAGTGTTGCGAGCAATAACACCACACCAAGCAGCGTCACCACCGTGGAGGTGATTGTTCCAACGAGCAACAACGTTGCGCCGACAGCACCAATCAATGGCCAAATGGAACTTGTTGGAGTAGCAGTAGATGCCGCAACGCCTTCTTCGCCGTTCGATCCATCACGCGTAAACAGCACCAAACCGGTGAGCAGAGCAGTTGCACCTACCAGACCAAATAGTGCAGTGCCGCCAATTGCTGATTCACCAATGAGGAGCATGTAGACAGCAAAAGCAATCGCTCCAAGAAAAGTGATTCCGAAGAAGTATTTGGATCCGGTTGAAAACATTGCGCTACCTATTTCTGCACGTACACGACGAACCACAACGCGATGAACGCTGTGGAGAGGAAGTACCAATACATGGCGTGTGCGGTGACGACTGCACGATCAGCAACTCGGCCACCCAACACGCGGAACGCTGCTACGAGCGAGAACGCAATGCCCGTGCAAATGAGCACGAGCATTGTTCCGGTAATTGCGTAAAACATTGTTTGATAAGCACCGTCGGCAAGCACTGCGCCCATCTGCTTGTAAATCGCAACTTGTGCGTTCACTGCTGCAACACCAATCACTCCAGTAATGAACAGTGCAAGCGTGGTGTGCTGTGCGTCTTTGCGTGCTGCTGAGTACACCGCCCACTGGCCCATAATCGCCGCAATCACCATGGTGATGGCAAGTGTGTTGGTTGCAACTTCTGGAATCTTCAAATCAGCAGGAAGCCAATCGTGGATCATTTTGTTGTTCTTGCCAACGCGCAACGGAGATGCGTCTCGGAACTTGAACCACACGGCCAACATGCCAAACATCAACATGGTGCCCGCAGCAACAACTGCACCTGTCGCGATAAACAGTGGGTGACGTGCAGCAGTTGCAGGACCTGCTGGCAATACGCGATCAACTGCGGCGGTCATTGTGCACCCCCATCAATCCAAGGATTTCCTGCAACACGTTCTCCTGTTGCAAAACTTTTCACAGCTGTAGCAACCGCTGCGACTACACATACCGCAAACAAAGCATGACCTGCTGTCGATACTGCATTCCACAGACTTGCTGGACCCGAATAATCAAAATCTTTAACTGAGTCCGCTTGCTGATCAGCAAAACCAGCGATGTACATCGGAAGTGCTGCGAGCACTGTTGCCACAAAACCAAGTGCACCAATTCCTGCAACAGCTGTTGCCGGCAACATGCGGCCCCACAACGTTGGTCCCCAAAATGCAATTGCGCTCCAGGCAACGAGCACGGTTCCGTAACTGATGTACACCAGTACACCTTCTTCGAACACGGTTCCCGCAAGGTTGGCGCTTGAAATCAACTGCAACGCATTGCCAAGCATTGCAGTGAGAATCATTCCGCCACCAAGAAACGCCGGAATAAACGGTGCGATCATTTTGATGGAGTCGGACTTCAAAGCGAACAATGCAAGTGCGAGCACCACAACAACACCAAGAATTGGAAGCAAGTTAAACAATGCGTATGGCACAAAGCTCTTTACTTTGTCGGTCAGTGTTCCTGTCCATGCAAGTCCATGCACCGTTTGGGTAACAGAACCCAAGAGCGCTACCGAAATAAGCCCCACTCCAACGAATACGCCACCGCGTAATGGTTGTGTTCTACGCGCTACAGCAGGCGCAAGTTCGGCAAGTATTCCAATTGCAGGAATGACATACAAAAATGTTTGTGGTTGCGACATTGACCAACCGAGCCACTTCATGATGCCCATATTCGCTTCAAAGGCAACACGTGTGTAGTGGTGATCAACCGCAACGTAGATCAATGTTCCAAGAGCTACGGGAAGCGTGAGTACAAGACTGATTGACCCAATCATTGAAGACCATGCAAATGATGGAACATCTGCCAGATCTGTTCCGGCAGTTCGCGCACTCAACACTGTTGCAACAACGCTGACCGCAGTTGCAAGCAAACCCAGCATTACCAGCGCAAGACCTAATAGATATAGGTCAACCATCTGTGCGTTTCCGCCACCTGGCCCACCATTTCCAATGAGTGAAGCAACCACGACTGCGCTTCCAATTGCCCACAGATAGAAGCCCAACATGGCGTTGCGAGCAAACATGACCGAGCGTGAACCAACTTGTGTTGGTGCAAGTGCAAGGGACAGGCCAAGCATGAGTGGAACCATGACACCAAACGATGCGAGTGTCTTCGACGCAGCAAACAACTGCGTCATCATTCCCTCATTAAGGGTCAGCGACTTGCTGTCGATTCTCTCGAATCCCAGCAAAGATGCAACTCCAACGAATGCGAGTAGCCAAAGTGCGGCAGTACCAATGAAGAGTCGACCGATTCGCTTGTGATCGGTGGTGGTGAGCCAAGCAGCCACCGAGCCCAGAAAACCTGAGTCGGCAGTGGCCTCGGCACCCAACGTGGATGGCAGATTGACCGTGGTCATAACGAACTAGACACTAACAATGGCAGGGGCTTGCGCCCGACTTCCCTTCGTTTGTGCAATTGTTCCTAACGCAGGAGTACGTCCACGGTCAGCGCAACGAAAACTGCCGTGACGTAAGTAATGGAGAAGGTAAAAAGTCGCATCGAACGCTTGGGTGAGGGATCACTTCCCAGTCGAACCGACCCAATGACAAAAGCCACCCCAAATACCAGCGCTGTAATTCCATAAATCCAACCGAGTTCTGCAACGGGAACAAGGACAAGGGTGGAAAGGGTAAGCAGGACTGCATACGTCGTCATCGAGCGAACAGTTCGCTCCAACGAAACCACCACCGGCATCATCGGTACCCCTGCAGCCTTGTAGTCATCTGCGTGTCGAATGGCAAGCGCCCAAAAGTGTGGCGGAGTCCAGAGAAAAATGACAATAAACAAAACAACTGGCGCCCAACCAAGGGAGTTCGTTACCGCCGCCCAACCGACCAGCACTGGCATTGCGCCGGCAGCACCACCAATCACGATGTTTTGCTTACTCGTTCGCTTCAGCCACAACGAATACACAAAGACATAAAACAACGTTGCCGACACGGCTAACACTGCCGCGAGCAGATTTGCTCCAGCCCACAACACCAGAAATGCAACGATCTCGAGCCCGATTGCAAAAATCATCGCTGCGCGAGGGGTCAACGCCCCAGTAACTAGTGGGCGATTTTGCGTCCGCACCATGAGTTTGTCGATATCACGATCGATGTACATATTGATTGCATTCGCTCCGCCTGCTGCAAGCGTTCCGCCAATGAGCGTGATTGCCATGAGCTGAATCGATGGCCAACCACCTTCGGCCAGCACCATCGTCGGAACCGTGGTCACCAGCAACAACTCGACAACACGCAGTTTCATCAATGCGATGTATGCCCCAATGCGAGAAGAGGGAGCAGCGCCGCGGGACTTATGGCCAAAAAACCGTGATGGAATAATTGGTCGAACGTCGAGGGCCACGGACTTAGGCTACGGCGCATACAGAGTGGCTACCAATCGGAGCGCGTCTATCCGCGAGCAGAACACACCATGTTTCACGGCAGAATGTCCGTGTGCCAATACATCGTCTGTCGAGTACTGACGTACGTCCAGCTGAGGTTGTTGACGCGGGCACAGATACTGCCCCCGATACTGACCGTCCATGGATTGTGCTCGTGTGGAACGACCCAATCAATTTGATGTCGTATGTGACTTTGGTCTTACAGAAACTCTTTGGCTACAGCCTGGAAAAAGCAACCGAGTTGATGCTTGATGTTCACAACAAGGGGCGTGCAGTTGTTTCTTCCGGTACTCGCGAACATGCAGAGTTCGATGTGTACCGACTTCATGAACATGGTTTATGGGCAACGATGCAACGAGAAGATGCGTAGTTGTGGCTCGAAAAAATAAGGGACCAGTAACTCGACTCGACGCAACGTCATATTCGTTGAACATTGATGCAAGTGATCGAACCACACTCAATGGTCTTCTTGATCAATTGCGAGACGTGCTGATGCACGACTCCTCGAGCGACATTGCTCGTCGACTCTTCCCTGCTGCCTATCACCAAGACGAACAACATGAACAGGAATACCAGCGACTGATGCGCGATGAGTTGTTGTCATCACGGCTCGCATCACTCTCGCTCACCACGTCATTGCTTGAACGCGAAACGAATTCCGACAGCATTGTGCTGTCGGCAGATGAGCTCGATGCGCTCATGCGATCGATCAACAGTCTGCGCCTTGTCCTTGGCACCCTGCTCGATGTTGATGAGGACGAGTTTGTTGCTCATCTTGACGAGGACGATCCTGCCTATGGCCAGTACCAGTTGTACTCATATTTGGGTTGGCTTTTAGACTGGATTGTGACCGTCCAGACGGAATTCAATTAGCGGGGGGAATTCACAGAGTCACTGGTAGATTTCTAGGGCTCTTCCAACTAAATATTCGTCCATGCCCCCATCGTCTAGTGGCCTAGGACACCACCCTTTCAAGGTGGCGGCACGGGTTCGAATCCCGTTGGGGGTGCAAAAGTAAGCAGTAGCAGTAAGTACATAAACACGATCAATCGTGAAGCGTTCATCACGAACACATCACAACATTGGTCCCGTGGTGAAGTTGGAGTTCACGCCGCCCTGTCAAGGCGGAGGTCGCGGGTTCGAGTCCCGTCGGGACCGCTGAGTAGTGCTTGCACTTCTCAAGGTCGGGTAGCTCAGTAGGCAGAGCATGCGCCTGAAAAGCGCAGGGTCACCGGATCGACGCCGGTCCCGACCACAAGAGTTTGTTTAGTTGGAAGAGCGATTATTCAGGGCGTATGCGCACGAGTGTTTCTTGCGCAATCGTGGCGATATGTGTTCCGTCTTGTGCGAAGACATATCCAGATGTAAGTCCGCGCGCACCATTGAAGTTCACGCAACTCATCTCGTAGAGATGCCATTGCGATGCAACCGATGGCCGATGAAACCACACGGTGTGATCAAGGCTTGCGCTAAACCTGCGTCCTTCATTGCTCGCCCGCGTGATTTCAGGAATGCCTTCGATCACGCTTTCGTTTGGTAAATCATCCGAAAGATACGCAATGGCGCAACGATTCAACAATTCATTTCCGAGTGGTAAATCTTTTGCGCGTAACCACGCAGCAACATGACCTGTACCCAGTCTGTTCACTCCGAGTAGTGCTGCCGATGGAATTGTTCTGCGTTCTAAAAACGTGCTCCACGAAGACTCCTCAATGGAATCTGGAGTTGGAAGACCTGCATGTGGATGCACTAATTGTTCATTGAGTGAATCTTCGTGCACCTGAAATGAGGCCTCAAGATTCAAAATTGCGCCATCTTGTTGTCGAGCAACAACTCGACGTGTCGTAAAGCTTTTGCCATCTCGGATTCGGTCTACTTCGTATCGAACCGGTTGAGTGTTGTCTCCACGGCGAATGAAATACGCGCGTAGCGAATGCGGAAGTAGTTCGTCACTTACGGTGTATGCGGCTGCGCGAAGTGCTTGCGCCACGATGTGTCCACCGAACAGACCTCCCCATGGATATTCATGTCCTTCACCCACAAACACATCTGGCCCATGCGGGGCTAGATCAAAGAGTTGTTCGAGGTTCACAGCGTGAGGTGGCTGAGATTATTCAACAGTCAGAACAAGCACGACTTCTTCAGAGACATGGCTCTCAATGTCGAATGTCCCAGCATTTGATGCAACAAATTCAATTACGGCTTCCTGGCCCTGAGCCATTTCGCCAGTGGAGATGTCGTATCCATGAACATGGATCTCGTCTGCTCCGTTGGGGTTCACCACAGTGATTCGCACTGAGGATCCAAGTGGCACGGTCTGCATCATGTCGGCACCCGTGTTTTCTCCAACAATCAAACTGATTTCAACAACTGCAGTCGTGACAGCAGCGGTATCTGTTGTCTCCAGCGCAACGGTGGTGTCTGTTGAAGACGAAGATGAACAGCCAGCAAGCAGAGCGACTGTTACTGACATTCCAATAAGTAATTTTTTCATGATCCAAACTCAAATCCAAGGTCGGGGGCGGTCAACATCGGAACATACGGTACACCAGCATTGCGAGCCATCTCGGCACAAGTTCCACCCCGATCAACGATCACGGAAATGAAGGCCGGGATCGCACCGAATTCACGCACGACTTCTACTGCTTCGAAAATTGATGTTCCACGAGTCACGGTATCTTCCACAATTGCAACACGATCTCCTGGTTGAAGTGCACCAGCAATACGTCCTGTCACTCCGTGATCTTTTGATTCCTTACGCACACTAAAACTGCGCAGGTTTCGTCCTTGTGTTGCAACCACAGCAGAAACTCCATACGCAACCGGGTCAGCGCCCATAGTGAGTCCACCAATTGCATCAATATCAGTAGGAAGAATCTCTAACGCAACTGCTGCAACAAGCAAAATTCCGTCTGGCCTGCACGCCGTTTGTTTCGTATCAAGAAACCACGAACTTGCTCGTCCGGACTTCAATGTGAAGTTTCCCGTCTTGAGCGAATGTGTGAGCACATGCTGACGTAATGCTTCGCGCTGTGGGTCTAAGCGTGGAAGTTCACTCATTATGAATGTGTGATTCGTGCAGCGGCGTCGAGTGTCTTGTTGGTATGCACCAGCGATCGACGCAAATCAAATGCATCGTCGAGTTGTTTGCTTGAAAGTTTGACCCGTGTGTCGCTTTCCAAAACTTCGCGCAATTGTTGGCGCTTGCTCCACGCCGAAGCTGCGTCCTCTTGCACTATTCGATAAGCCTCGTCGCGGGATAATCCCGAATCAACCAATGCCAGCAACACGGGCTGAGAAAACACCACGCCAAAACTGCTCGACACGTTTTCCAACATGCGTTGAGTGTCAACCTCGAGATTCGACAGCACTTTGGTCAGTCGCTTGGTGACGTAATACGCAAGCATCGCGGAATCGGGCAACACAATGCGTTCTGCAGACGAGTGCGAAATATCGCGCTCATGCCATAGCGCAACATTTTGTAGACCTGTCTGCAGGTTCGAACGCAGAACGCGAGAGAGTCCCGTCAGGGTCTCTGCAGAAATTGGATTGCGTTTGTGCGGCATTGCTGAACTGCCTTTTTGTCCAGCCCTAAATCCTTCACGTACTTCGTTAACTTCAGTTCGTTGCAAATGGCGCAGTTCAACGGCTATCGCTTCAATTGTTGAACCAAGCGATGCACAAGCCCACAAGAATTCGGCGTGGCGATCGCGCGCAACCACTTGTGTTGCAGGAACAGCTACGAGTCCAAGAGATTTGGCAACGTGAGCTTCAACGTCAGGACTGATGTTTGAATAGGTGCCAACCGCACCAGATAATTTGCACACTGCAATTGCTTCGCGCGCAGCACGCATTCGCGCCCTATCGCGATCCACTTGCAAAGCCCAAAGCGCGACCTTTGTGCCAAATGTCGTTGGCTCTGCATGAATGCCGTGAGTTCGACCAATCATCACGGTGTCGCGGTGAAGTTGTGCCAACTCTTGAAGTTTGGTGATGAGTTCATTCATTGCGCCAAGAATGAGTTCTGCTCCATCTTTCAGCATCCAACACCACGCTGTATCAACAACGTCTGTGCTGGTGAGCCCGTGATGAATCCATGCACCTGCTGGCATACCAATAGCCGATTGAACAACATCAACAAAAGCGGCAACGTCGTGGTCGGTTACAAGTTCGCGTTCTGCAACGTTGCGAACGAATGTGTCGTCAACAAGTGGTGCCTTTGCGCGGCAAGTTTGTGCATCGGATTGTGGAACTACACCGAGTTTTGCTTGCGCTTCTGTTGCAAGCAGTTCAATTTCTAAATAGCGCGAGAACTTTGATCGATCCGAAAAAATCTCTGCTATTTCTGGAAGTGAATACCGTTCGATCATGCGCGCACCACACAAGAATCGCGTTCTGGACCGACACCGATAATGCTCACCGGCACCCCTACATGCTTCTCAACAAGTTCAACAATGGCCCGTGCACGAACCGGTAGTTGATCGTATGTGCGACATGCACGAATCTCTTCTTTCCAACCTGGCAAGTCAACATAAGTCGGAGTGATTTCACCAAGTAATTCGCTGTCATCAGGGTAACCATCAAGAGGTTTGCCGTTGAGCGAATAGCCCACACACACTCGCACTTCATCAAATGTGTCTAAGACATCTAATTTTGTTAATGCAATCTCGGTGAGCGAGTTAATGCGCACGGCATGGCGAAGCATCACTAGGTCGAGCCAACCCGGACGTCTACGCCGACCTGTTACGGTTCCAAACTCGTGTCCAATGTCAACAATTTTGTCGCCAAGTTCGCCAATCAATTCGGTTGGAAACGGACCAGAGCCAACACGCGTGGTGTATGCCTTTGCAATACCGACCACTCGCGAAATATGTCGTGGCCCAATTCCTGTTCCCGCACACGCACCACCTGCTGTTGGGTTGGACGACGTAACAAACGGATACGTTCCGTGATCAAGATCCAGAAATGTTGCTTGGGCTCCTTCTAACAACACGTTGTTGCCGGCTTCAATCGCATTGTGCAGCGCGTTCACTGTGTCTGCAACATATGGCTGCAGTCGTGTACCGAGTTCGGTGAACTGCGTAACCATTGCTTCAACATCAAATGATTCTCCGCCGAGAGCGATGAGCATTTCTCTTGCTGCTGTCGCACGCTCGCGAACAAGTTGAGCAAACGTTGGTATGTCACGAACCATTCCAACTCGCAACCCAACACGAAGTGCTTTATCGGCATACGCAGGCCCGATGCCCTTCAGGGTTGTTCCAATTTTTGCATCGCCCAACTTGGATTCGTGCAACGCATCAAGCAGTTGGTGCCATGGAAAAATCAGCTGCGCCAAACTTGACACCAATAGTTTGCTGCACGAAATTCCGCGACTTTCAAGTGAGTCAATTTCTTTGAACAGTGTTGGCAAATCGACAACAACTCCATTGCCAATTACTGGAGTCACGTGGTTGTACAGAACGCCACTTGGAATAAGTTGCAGCGCATATTTCTGATCACCAACGACAACGGTGTGTCCAGCATTGTGACCACCTTGATAGCGAACAACATGTGAATGTGTTTCGGCTAGGAGGTCAATGACTTTGGCCTTGCCCTCATCACCCCATTGGGTACCGACGACTACTGCTACGGGCATGCAACGCTCCTGAAGTTGTGGGGAACGTAATCAGATCATACTGTGCTCAGCGCGAACAGCCTCTGCCCATAGGGCGGTTAAGCCAGATCGAGGTGCTTTGCCGAGATCAGCAATTCGTCGTTGTGCACGTCGACAACGATGGAGTCACCTTCGTTGGCTTTGCCTTCAAGAATGAGCAATGCAGCCGCGTCTCCGATGGCCTTTTGAATCAGCCTCTTCAGAGGTCGCGCCCCAAATTCAGCATCAAAGCCTTGCTCGGCAAGCTTCATTCGAGCAGCCGGAGTAACCGCAAGCACAATGCGACGTCGCGCCAACCTGTCAATGAGGTGCTCGAGTTGAACGTCAACAATGGCACCCATGTCATCTTGGGTAAGCGACCTAAAGCGCACAATCTCATCAATGCGGTTCACAAATTCAGGCTTGAAGTACTCAATTGGCTCGCCCTTCAAGTTGCTCGTCATGATCAACACCGTGTTCGTGAAGTCAACTGTTCGACCTTGGCCGTCGGTGAGACGACCATCATCGAGTAACTGCAACAGCACGTTGAACACTTCTGGGTGAGCTTTCTCAATTTCGTCGAGCAACACCACGCTGTACGGGCGTCGCCGAACAGATTCGGTGAGCTGTCCACCTTCTTCATAACCGATGTACCCAGGAGGCGCTCCGATAAGTCGACTGACCGAGTGCTTCTCCATGTACTCCGACATGTCAATTCGCACTAATGACTTTTCGTCATCGAAGAGAAATTCTGCAAGTGCACGTGCAAGTTCTGTTTTTCCAACACCCGTTGGTCCAAGAAACATGAACGAACCTATCGGACGATTCTCATCTGATAGTCCAGCGCGACTTCGGCGAATGGCGTTTGCTGTTGCGGTCACGGCTTCATCTTGGCCAATCACTCGACGATGCAGAAGGTCTTCAAGGTGGACGAGTTTTTGCATCTCGCCTTCCATGAGTTTCGTTACGGGAACACCGGTCCACTTCGCAACAACTTCGGCGATGTCTTCAGCGTCCACTTCTTCTTTCAGCATCTTGGTTGACAACTGCAAAACATCGAGTTCTTGAGTTGCCTCAGTTACGCGACGTTCAATTTCAGGAATGCGGCCATAACGAATCTCAGCTGCTTTTTCCAGATCGGTTTCGCGTTCAACTTGACCACGTAGCGTTTCCAGTTCTTCTTTCAGCGAGCGAATTGCGCTGATCGCCTGTTTCTCGGCATCCCAGTGCACTTTCATTTCATTGGTTTGCTGCTGCAGTTCGGCGAGTTCCTCATTCAAGATGCGGAGGCGTTCGGTCGACGCCGAGTCAGACTCTTTTTCTAACGCCACTCGCTCAATTTCAAGTTGCAGAATTCGACGATCAATAACGTCAATTTCTGTAGGAAGCGAATCAATTTCGATTCTTAACTTGCTTGCTGCTTCGTCCATGAGATCGATTGCCTTATCGGGCAAGAATCGATTCGTCAGATACCTATTTGACAACACGGCGGCACTCACGATGGCGTTGTCCTGAATACGAACACCGTGGTGAACTTCGTACCGCTCTTTTAATCCGCGCAAGATTGCAATGGTGTCTTCAACGGTTGGTTCTCCAACAAATACCTGTTGAAAGCGTCGTTCAAGAGCAGCATCTTTCTCTACGTACTTGCGATACTCGTCGAGCGTTGTTGCACCGATCATGCGCAGTTCGCCGCGAGCGAGCATTGGCTTAATCATGTTGCCGGCATCAATGGCACCTTCTGCACCACCAGCGCCAACGAGTGTGTGAATTTCATCGACAAAGGAAATGATCTCTCCGTTTGCATCGGTGATTTCCTTCAGCACCGCCTTCAATCGCTCTTCAAACTCTCCGCGATATTTTGCTCCAGCGAGCATTGCCCCGATATCAAGCGAAACAAGACGCTTCTTCTTTAGGCCTTCTGGCACGTCACCGCTTGCGATTCGCCGCGCAAGCCCTTCAACAATGGCAGTCTTGCCAACCCCTGGCTCGCCAATGAGAACGGGGTTGTTCTTTGTTCGACGTGACAACACTTGGATAACACGACGAATCTCCTCGTCGCGCCCAATAACCGGGTCAATCTTTCCGTCATGCGCGCGCTGTGTGAGATCAACGCCATATTTCTCGAGCGATTGAAATTGTTCTTCTGGGTTCTGAGACGTAACACGATGTGAACCGCGCACATCGCGAAGCGCCTGCAGCATTTCTTCGCTGCCTACTCCCACTCGCGTGTGGAGCGCCAGGAGAATGTGTTCAACCGATAGATAGTCATCGTGCAAATCTTTTTGCGTTTGTTCTGCTGCGGCAAACACTTGCGAAAGCTCACGATTCATTCGCGGCTCGCTACCACCGTGCGCTCGCGGCATTCCGTTCACTACAACCTGTGCGCGATCATGCAGCATGGTGGCTGCGATGCCAAGTTTTGCCAACAGTGCTGGCACCACCGTGTCGGTCTGACTGGTGAGCGCAATGAGTACGTGATCGGGAGTCAGTTCCGGATTGGAGTTTGATGTGGCCAGCTGCATTGCTGCAGCGATGGCCTCATTGGTTTTCGTTGTCCATTTCTTTGGATCAACCATGATGTACTACCTCTTGTCTCTAAAAATTGAAGGTGTTCGGCCAAACAGCGTGATGGCCTGGTGAAGAGGTACGAGTTCATTACTTTCGCGACGCTGGCGGGAAGCCGTCAACAATTCATTTCGCAATTGTTCAACTTCGTGACGGAGTCGAATGACTTCCGATTCAAGTTCAAGAACTTGACGAATGCCTTCAAGGTTCATTCCTGCATTGGCCAGTTCGGCAATGCGTTGCAGTCTGCGAATATCTGCGTTGCTATAGCGACGATTTCCACCGCTGGTGCGTGCAGGTTGCAACAGGCCACGGCGCTCGTAAATGCGCAGCGTTTGGGGGTGAACACCAGCAATTTCTGCCGCTACCGAGATGACATACACAGCATGTGTTTCGCGTTCCATTACGAGCTCCGTTTCACTGCAGTTGCAAGTTGGATGATTCGTTCACGTGGCGAAGTAGTTGATGCGTGTTGCAGCGCTTCAACTGCCTGTCGCTCGTCATCGTTTAATTCGGTTGGTACAGCGACATCGACTGTGACAATGAGGTCACCTTGGTGTTTTGCAGTATCAATACCTTTACTTTTTACGCGATGGCGTGAACCACTTTGTGTTCCAGCCTTTAAGCGCAGTTTCACTGTGGTTCCATCAAGTGTCGGAACATCAATGTCGGCGCCAAGCGTTGCTTCACTAAATGAAATGGGTAACCGCACCGTGAGGTTGTTGCCGTCGCGACCAAACACCGGATGCGTTGCAACATGACACACCACAAACAAATCACCTGCAGGTCCACCATTTTTTCCAGGTGCACCGCGACCTTTGAGTCGAATTTTTTGGCCGTCATCAACACCTGCAGGAATACGCACATTCACTTCTCGTGCCCGCATTTCAATTCCTGTGCCTTTACAGCCAACACATGGCGCTTCGATGATGCTGCCTCGACCGTTACAACGCTGACATGGGCTTGAAAAAGCAAAAACTCCTTGGTTGTCGTCAACTACTCCACGCCCACGGCATTGACCGCATTGCTTTGGAGTAGTTCCTGGACGAGCACCAGACCCATGACAGCCTGAACATTGCGACTCCGCATTGAGATGAAGAGCAGTAGTAATTCCTTCTACGGCTTCGGCGAATCCAAGGGACAACGTTGCTTCAATATCGCCGCCGCGTTGCGGACCTGCTGGGTTACGACGTCGACCTCCGCCAAACATTTGTCCAAACAGGTCGCCAAGACCTTCGCCACCAAAATCATTCTGATCAAAGCGAAACCCACCTGCGCCGCCACCAAACGTTGACGGACCCTGTCGTCGCACATCGTCGTACTCTTTGCGCTTCGCTTCGTCGCCAAGCACGTCATAAGCGGCCGATACTTCTTTGAACTTCTCTTCTGCCGCCGCATTATTTGGGTTGGCATCAGGGTGAAACTGGCGTGCAAGTTTGCGGTACGCCTTCGTGATGTCTTTGGCAGGTGCAGTTTGTGCAACACCGAGCACCGCGTAGTAGTCCTTTTCAAACCACTCGCGTTGCATGATTATCCCTTGACCTTGACCATTGCTGCGCGCAGCACGCGGCCCTTCCAGCGGTAACCAGTGCGCAGAACTTCAAGCACTACTGGCTCTGATCCATCACCTTCTTCGTGCATCACTGCGTCGGCCAACGCTGGGTCAAACGGTTTGCCCGCCAGATCCAATGCTTCGAGACCTTGCTTTTGCAACGCGCCGATGAGCGAAGACCACACCTGCTCCACGCCTTCAACACCGTGAGCAACTGCTGCCTCACATGCATCGAGAACTGGAAGTAGTTGTTCAACAAGCTTGCCAAGTGCACGATCAAGTTCGTCACTCATTTGTGTTGCTGCGCGTTTGCGATAATTTTCGAAGTCAGCCTGTACTCGAAGTGCGATGTCTTTGAATTCGTCGCGCTCTTTTACAACGTCTTCAATTGAAACTTCAGTTGTTGCCGACTCTTCAACATGTGATTCCTGCGTGGAGTCTGCGCTCGCAGACTCCACAACAGATTCGTCCTGTGATTCACTCATGGTGCGAATGCCGTCGACTTACTTCTCGTCAACGATTTCAGCATCAACGATGTCGTCGTCGCTGCCGGCTGATTGTCCACTTGCAGATGTTCCGGCTGCGTTGGTGTCGCGTGCTGCTGCCTCATACAGCTTTTGGCTAAAGGCTTGGCTTGCGGTCATCAACTTTTCGGTTGCTGCCTTGATTGCATCGTTGTCGGAACCGTTAAGCGTGGTCTTCAATTCGCTCAATGGACCTTCAACTGCAGTGCGCTCCTCTTCGGTCACCTTTTCACCTTGTTCGCGCAATACCTTTTCGGTTTGATACACGAGTGAGTCTGCGTTGTTGCGGATCTCGGCTTCTTCGCGGCGAAGACGGTCTTCCTCGGCATGTGCTTCGGCATCTTTGACCATCTTGTCAATGTCGTCCTTATTCAACGACGACTGACCGGTGATGGTCATGGACTGTTCCTTGTTCGTTGCGCGATCTTTCGCCGAAACATGCACGATGCCGTTGGCGTCAATATCGAAGGTCACTTCAATTTGCGGTACACCACGTGGTGCAGGTGGCAAATCAACAAGCTGGAACTTGCCAAGTGTCTTGTTGTAGCTGGCCATTTCACGCTCACCTTGTAGTACGTGAATTTCCACTGATGGCTGCATGTCGTCTGCAGTGGTGAACACTTCAGTTCGACGTGTTGGGATGGTGGTGTTGCGTTCGATCAACTTGGTCATTACGCCACCCTTGGTTTCAATTCCAAGTGAAAGCGGAGTGACGTCGAGCAACAACACATCTTTTACGTCGCCGCGCAACACACCGGCTTGCACTGCTGCACCAACTGCTACCACTTCGTCTGGGTTTACGGTGCGGTTTGGTTCTTTGCCGGTCATTGATTGCACAAGGTCTTGTACTGCTGGCATACGAGTTGAACCGCCCACCATGATGACGTGATTGATTTGGCCCTTGGACAAACCTGCATCAGTAATTGCTTGTTCGAATGGCTTGCGGCAACGCTCGATGAGGTCTGCAGTCATTTCTTGAAACTTTGCACGTGTCAAGGTTTCGTCCATATGCAATGGGCCAGCTGCAGTTGCAGTTATGAATGGCAAGTTGATCTGCGTCTGTTGTGTTTGTGACAACTCGATCTTTGCTTTTTCGGCTGCTTCTTTCAAACGCTGAGTGGCCATGCGGTCGGCTGCAAGATCAACACCGTGTGCTGCTTTGAACTGTTGCACCATCCAGTCGATGATGCGTTGGTCCCAGTCGTCACCACCGAGGTGAGTGTCGCCGTGAGTGCTCTTCACTTCGAACACACCGTCACCAATTTCAAGAACGCTCACGTCGAATGTTCCACCACCAAGGTCGAACACCAAAACGGTTTCGTCTTCGCTTCCCTTGTCGAGGCCGTAAGCAAGTGCTGCTGCTGTTGGCTCGTTAATAATGCGCAACACTTCGAGGCCTGCAATTTGTCCGGCTTCTTTTGTTGCGGTGCGTTGTGCATCGTCGAAATACGCAGGCACGGTAATAACTGCTTGCGTAACGGTGTCGCCCAAATATGCTTCGGCGTCGCGCTTCAACTTCATGAGTGTGCGCGCGCTGATTTCTTGTGGCGTGTATTGCTTGCCGTCGATGTCGTCGCTCTTCCAGTTTTCGCCCATGTGGCGCTTCACGCTGCGGAAGGTGCGATCAGGGTTCGTAATTGCCTGACGCTTGGCCACTTCGCCAACCAGCACTTCGCCGGCTTTCGAAAACGCCACGACCGATGGGGTGGTGCGTGACCCTTCAGAGTTTGGGATAACCACTGGCTCGCCTGCTTCCAGGACTGCCACTACCGAGTTGGTGGTTCCGAGGTCGATTCCTACTGCTTTGCCCATGATGATTGCTCCTTGTACGGGGATTGCTTTGGGGTGATGGATGAATTTTACGATGCACAAGCGAACTTGCCAACCCGAGCACTAAAAAACTTGAGTCAAAGTCACTCAACATTTGTCACACCCAGATATCGGGGCCATACATTCGCCAAATACCGCTGAAATACCCTCTGCGCCTACCATCTACTCCATGACTGGCACCCTTGTCCTTCTTCGTCACGGCCAAAGTACGTGGAATGAGCTCAATCTGTTCACGGGTTGGCACGACGTGGAACTCACCGACCAAGGGGTTCGCGAAGCCTCCGCCGCAGGCGCCACCATGAAAGAAGCGGGGCTGGTTTTCGATATCGCCCATACCAGTTTGCTGCGCAGGGCAATAGAGACGAACCAATTGGCGTTATCTGCAATGGGTCTCAATATTCCGATAGAGCGCACATGGCGATTGAACGAGCGCCACTATGGCGCACTGCAAGGTCTCGACAAAAAGGAAACCACGCTTCGACACGGTGCTGAACAAACCATGATTTGGCGACGCAGTTTTGACGTTCCCCCACCGCCAGTAGATGCGACCAGTCCAGAACATCCAGCAAATGATCCTCGCTATCAGCAACTCATTGCGGAAGGGCTTGACGCCTCTCTCCTCCCCGCCACCGAATGCCTTGCTGACGTATTAGTACGTGTGTTGCCATATTGGAACGACGTCATTACTCCGCAGTTGCGTGAGGGGAAAAATGTTTTGGTTACCGCACACGGCAACTCGCTTCGTGCACTCGTGATGCACCTGGAGAAGATTTCGCGAGATGACATCGTGGAGTTCAATATTCCAACCGGCGTCCCTCGCCTGTATGAACTTTCTGACGCCCTCACGGTAAAGGCAGTCAAATACATGGGAGACCAGGAAGCAATCGCGGCTGCCGCTGAAGCCGTGGCAAAACAAGCATCTGGCAATCACTGACCAGCCTTTGCTCTCTCCCTACTGCGGACTAGCGTAAGTTCCGCATGAATACGACAAACGCAACCTCAGAGACCATCGCACCAAAGCGAAAAGGCCTCAAGCCATATCAACTTTCCATTGCTCTTGGTATCGGCATCGGCACGTTTGCCATGCTTTCGGGAATCCTCCCTCACATTGTGCACTGGCACAACGATGACCCAATTTCACGCAAAGTATTCGAAGGAATTCCTGGTTACATCCAAATTGCGTTCTACACCATCATTCCGGCTCTTTTGGTATTTGGTTCATTTCAGTTTGCTGACCGCATTCGCAACTGGGAGCGTGGCGCACCTGATCGCCGCAAAACCACAAAGAAGAATTTCAAGCAACGCTTAGCCGACTACCGCGCCGGTGTGTACATGCGCACGCTGCTTCGCGATAGTGCTGCTGGACTCATGCACTCCATGATTTATTTCGGCTTCCTGGTGCTTCTTGGAGTAACCACAGTGCTCGAAATTGATCACCAAGTTCCTCCTGCGCTCAAGTTTTTGCATGGTGACGTGTACCGCGCCTATGCAGCAGTAGGTGACATTGCAGGAATCGTGTTTACCGGTGGTGTTATTTGGGCAATCATTCGTCGTTACGTACAGCGCCCGTATCGCATTCGTATCAAGTCCAAGCCTGAACACGCAATTGGTCTCGGTGTGTTACTGGCAATTGGCGTCACGGGTTTCACAACGGAAATGTTCCGTATTGCCGAGTCACAGGCTGCTGGCGTAAACATGGACCACGAAAAGTGGAGCGTGCTTGGTTATCCGTTAGCGCAACTCGTCAATGGCTGGTCAGTGTCATCACTTGATACCACCCACCAAGTGATGTGGGTTGCGCACGTGTTGGCCTTTATTGCCTTCCTCATCATTTTGCCAATCACCATGTTGCGCCACATGTTCACCTCACCGTTGAACATGTACTTGAAGGATCGCGAGCGTCCAAAGGGTGCGATGAAGGCAATGCCAAACCTCACCGAAACATCGCTTGAAACGTTTGGTGCACATGTTGTTGAAGACTTCACATGGAAGCAACTGCTCGACCTCGATGCCTGCACCATGTGCGGCCGTTGCACCAGCGTGTGCCCTGCACATGCAACAGGTAAGCCACTTGACCCACGCGAAATTGTGTTGAAGAGCGGTGAAGTAATGGCCGCAACCGCGTCACATGCTCGCGGCGGAAAGGTAACGCCTCCGCTCAGCGTCGACAGTGAAATCACTATTTCTGCAAACTCGTTGTTCGAGCGCATCACCAGCGAAGAGATTTGGGCGTGCACGTCATGCAAGGCATGCGACGAAATTTGTCCAGTAAACATTGAAATTCTCGACAAGATTTTGGACATGCGCCGTTACCTCTCACTCATGGAAAGCGATTTCCCTGCAGAACTCGGAAACGCATACCGCGCAATGGAAAACCAGGGCAACCCATGGGGAATGAGCCAGAGCGATCGTGGCGAATGGGCAAAAGACCTTGACGTCACCGTGCTCGACCCGGGTGCTGCTTTCAATCACGAGTACTTGTACTGGGTTGGCTGTGCAGGAAGCTTCGATGACAAGAACAAGAAGGTCACCCAATCAATGGCCAAGTTGTTGAAGCGTGCTGGCATTGATGTGGCAATTCTTGGACCGAGCGAAATGTGCACCGGTGACAGTGCGCGTCGAAGCGGCAACGAGTACCTCTTCCAAATGTTGGCAATGCCAAACATTGAAATGCTGAACGGCATGGGCGTGCGCAAGATTATTACGCAGTGCCCACACTGCTTCAACACACTTGCCAACGAGTACCCGCAGTTTGGTGGAACCTACGAAGTGATTCACCACTCGCAGTTGCTTGAACACCTCATCGATTCAGGCAAGCTCGACATCAGTGACGCAACGCTTGAAGAGCGCATCACCTATCACGACTCGTGCTACCTCGGTCGTCACAACGACGTCTATATGGCACCTCGCAACGTTGTTGCATCGATCAAGGGTGTCGACGTTGTTGAAATGCCACGCAACGGCACGAAGGGAATGTGCTGTGGTGCAGGCGGAGCCCGCATGTGGATGGAAGAGACAATCGGAACAAAGGTGAACGACGAGCGCGCTGCTGAAGCAATCTCAACTGGCGCTTCACGTGTGGCTACCGCATGTCCGTTCTGTTACATCATGTTGGATGACGGAGTGAAGGGTGCTGGCAAGGAAGAGCACGAAGTGAAGGTTGCTGACATTTCCATTCACTTGCTTGACGCAATTGAAAATGGCGAGCGAATTCGTGCTGCTGGTTCCGCACCACTCAGTGCGCCAGTTGCTGGCGAATAGTTCGTTACTTTAAAAAGTTTTCAAAATAACGACTTGGGGTCGGCCCACGCTGACCCTGATACTTAGATCCGCGTGCGCCTTTTCCGTATGGGTTCTCGGCTGGTGTCGTCATGGTC
>Ga0207940_1000113_pt1 | contig 26892 bp, 24 predicted proteins | sample LakMenEpi06Jul12_FD_150676 | JGI IMG/M metagenome (GOLD analysis project Ga0207940, IMG submission 150676) | Freshwater microbial communities from Lake Mendota, WI - 06JUL2012 deep hole epilimnion (SPAdes) | ecosystem: Environmental > Aquatic > Freshwater > Lake > Epilimnion/Euphotic zone ... | reverse complement strand
AAGGGCTGGCAGTATTCATTTGTTTTAAAAATTCAAAACTATATTCTGCTGTGACAAAACCTTCCCGAGCAGCTTCTTCAGCGCTAATTAATTTTTTCAAATTCTCTTTTTGTAATAAACGAATACCTTCTATTTCTACATCATTCGTTACGCGCACTATTTCAACCATTTTTATAATTTTCTAGTTTTTAAAATATAATTATATAAATCATATTTAGCGCCAATTTTAAGTTTAGCACTATAAATCCCATTGATACCAGAAGTAAAGTAAGCTATCATACTTGCTAGCCCCACATATATGCCTGCCTGTATACCAAATAGCTCCACGCCCATAATAATGGAGGCAATTACACAATGCGTTGCCCCCGCAAACACAGCCACAAATCCCATTCCAGCAAGTAATGCCATTGGTAGTGGAATAAACCAAATAAGTACATTACCTAAGGTAGCCCCTATAAAAAATAAGGGAGTTACTTCCCCACCTTTGAAGCCTGCACTTAAAGTAAGACTAGTTAATAATAGTTTCAAAGCAAAATCAAAATTGCCAGCGGGTTCATTAAAGGCATCCATAATAGAAGGAATACCTAGTCCAATATATTTGGTAGAATTAGCCACTACAATAAATAAAGCAATAATGATACCTCCAATAAATGGACGCATGGGTTCAAATTTTATTTTTGAAAATAAAGCTTCAAAAATTTTACCTGTATAAATAAATAAAAATGCAGCTAATCCAAAAATAAGACCTGCAAGCATTGTCCAACTTATAGTACTTATTGTAATACTTGGTATAATATCAATAGAATACACTGTATGTTTTACCATCCATGCTAAACAAATATAGTGTGCGCCAAAGGCTGCAGCAAAACTTGGAATTATATTTTCAAATTTCACTTTTCTAAAACTCATTATTTCTAAAGCAAAAATAGCAGCTGCAAAGGGCGTTCCAAAAACTGCAGCAAAACCCGCACTCACACCCATTATTAAAATGGTTTTTCTTTCCGCAGAACTTAATTTAAATATACTCGTGAATTGATCTGCTATAGCGCCACCTATTTGCACCGCTGTTCCTTCTCTACCTGCAGAACCTCCGCCTAGATGTGTAAGTAAACTGCTTATAAAAACAAGTGGGGCCATTATTAGGGGAATGGGTTTTGTAGAAGAACTTATAGTACTTGTAGTATTTGTAGTGCTTGTAGTTTCTGTAGCTTGATGTATTTCTAAAATTAAATCATTTCCTTTTTTAGCGTCTGCTCCAAAGTAATGGTAAGCAAAACCAATACCTAAACCTATTAAGGGTAAAAAATTAACTACCCAAATTTGGTTTGTACGCCAAATGGTAACAAAGTCCAATGCTATCAAAAACCATGCAGTTGCGGAGCCTACTAGGACTGCCGTCATAATAGTAATGAACAACCACTTTAGTATAAATAATAAATGGGTACTTATTTTTTTCATTTGCATTAAGAACAAACTATTTCTATAGTTGATTTAAGTTATGACTCATTGCCAGCTTCTTTATTTTTATCTTTTTTATTAAGCATTACAATAGCAATAATGACCCAAACAATATTTACAAACATGGAAGGATAGGCCTGATGGAAGTAGGTGTTCACTACAAAAAACAATCCTCCCATAATATTGGCTAAAACATAGCGTTTACTAGTAGCCGCTAGCCTTCCTGTGATGTTTAAAGCGTAGGATCCGACAATTAATACAGAGCCTATCCAGCCCAATATTTCAACAAGTGTATTCATCTAATAAAATTAGGCTAAATAGCATAAAGGGGTAGTGTAATGCTGTTTAAACTTCAAACAAAATCCAAAATATTGCCTATTTTTAGGTTACATGGAAAAATCAATTAAGAATCTTCTAGAAAATAATAAAAACTGGGTAGCAAAACAATTAGCCATCGACCCTGCCTATTTTGATAAATTGTCGAATAGTCAAAATCCAGAATATTTATGGATTGGCTGTTCCGACAGTCGTGTGCCTGCCAATCAAATTACTGGCACATTGCCTGGTGATATTTTTGTGCATCGCAATATTGCCAATATGGTGGTTCATAGCGATATGAATATGTTAAGTGTTTTATCTTATGCAGTAGAAGTTTTGAAAGTAAAGCATATTATAGTCTGTGGTCACTATGGTTGCGGAGGTGTGCAAGCTGCTATGGAAAATAAACAATTTGGTTTAATTGATAATTGGCTAAGACATATTAAAGATGTGTATCGCTATCATCATAAAGAATTAGATGCTATTGAAGATAAAACGCAAAGAGCTAGAAGATTTGTAGAAGTAAATGTTATGGAACAAGTACATGATTTGTGTAAAACATCCATTGTTCAAAATGCTTGGAAAAATAAACAACCTTTACATGTCCACGGCTGGGTGTATGACATTCATGACGGTATTATTAAGGATTTAAATGTGAGTTTTACTTGTACCAAGGATTTGCATAAAGTATATCATCTTGATTAATTTTTGCACTTACAATAGTTAACTATAATAATATTTTAAAATAATTTTCTATAATTATATTTCATTCAAACGCTATTTACTTCATTTTTTAATTTTATATTATGAAAAATTTTATTTTATCTATTCTTTGTCTATTTGTTTTGTCGGCCCAAGCGCAAACCTATACACCTACTAAAGCAAATATAGCAGCTAGGGCTGCTTTTCAAGACCGTAAATTTGGAATGTTTATACACTGGGGTGCTTCAAGTGTACTAGGCGATGGCGAATGGGTAATGGACAACAAAGGCATTAATAAGGACGATTATAAAAAACTAATTAAAGTATTTAATCCAGTTGATTTTGATGCGGCTAAGTGGGTAAGCATTGCTAAGAACGCTGGCATGAAATATATTGTTCTTATTACAAGACATCATGATGGTTTTTCTAATTGGGACACTAAACAATCAGATTGGAAAATTACCAATACACATTATAAGCAAGATCCTTTAAAATTATTAGCAGCAGAATGTAAAAAGCAAGGTATAAAATTAGGTTTTTATTATTCCACCTTAGATTGGATTAGAGATGACTACCCTTATGAGACAGGAAGAACAGGAAAAAAATCGGGAAGGACTGTTAAGAGTAATTACGATTCTTATTTGAAATTTATGAAGGGCCAATTAACGGAATTACTTACTAACTATGGAGATATTTCTTGTATATGGTTTGATGGTCATTGGGATCAAACCAATCCAGAAGGGTCCAAGGATAGAAGCTCTCGCATTAATTGGAAGTATGATGAAATTTATAGTTTAATTCATAAGCTTCAACCTGCTTGTATGATTGGGAATAATCATCACTTAGATCCCATACCAGGCGAAGACTTTCAAATGTTTGAACAAGACTTACCAGGCCAAAATAATTCAGGCTTAAGTTTTCAAACAGCTTCTAGTTTGCCAATAGAGTCTTGCATTACGATGAACGATGCCTGGGGTTTTAAAATTACCGATCGCAATTATAAATCCTATACGAATATTATACAAACCTTAGCGGGAGCAGCTGGTCGTAATTCTAATTTATTATTAAATGTAGGGCCCATGCCCAATGGCGAAATCCAAATTGAATTTAGAGATACACTGGCCTTAGTAGGCAAATGGGTAAAGCAATATGGAGCTAGTATATATGGTACAAGGGGCGGTCCTTTAACACCACAAAGCTGGGGAGTCACTACACAAGATGCCAAACATATTTATGTGCACTTATTTAAGCAAAGAAAAGAGTCAGGTTTATTCATTCCGGGTAATTTTAAAGCAAAAAAAGTAAGTCTAATGGGCACCAATACAAGTCTTCCATTTAGTCCTAGACAAAATGGAATATTAATAGATACACGCGGCTTGTTGGTGACTGGTCCTGATACTATTATTGCCATTGATTTTCAATAGCTTATGAAAAAAGTAGTGTATTTGATTTTTTTCTAGAGTTAATATTAAGTTCACATTGAGGTAACATTACGGTAACATTGGAATCTAATCTTTGCGGTATAAATATTTATACTGTGAAAAGGTTATTAATACTCATCGGATTTATTGGAATTGCAACTATAACTCAAGCTCAAAAAGCTAAATTAACTGGTAAAATTACTAGTTCAAAGAACGAAGCACTTGCTAGTGTTTCTCTTTCTTTACAATCAGATAAGACACAGGTTTCAAAAACAGACATTGAAGGAAGATATAGTTTTACCATTGACGTAGCAAAAAACTATACATTGGTTTTAACCTATGTTGGTTACAAAAACAAAACTGTTCAAGATATTAAGGCTACTACTGCTAATGAAGATTTAGTAGTAGATGTAGTATTAGAAGAGGCTAATTCAAAATTAGCAGATGTAACCGTTTCTGCGAATAGAGCATCTAACAAAGGCGCTACAGACAACGCTTTAATTTCTTTTCAAAAGAATACCAATACAGTAGCTTCTGTAATTTCTGCAGAGACTATTAAAAGAAGTCCAGATAGAAATACAGCAGAAATTTTAAAAAGAACTCCAGGCGCTTCTATTCAAGAAGGTAAATATATTATTGTAAGAGGTTTAGCGGATCGTTATAACCAAGCTATGTTAAATGGTATTTTATTAACTAGTACCGAGCCTGATCGTAAAACTTTCTCTTTCGATTTATTCCCATCTCAAATTATTGATAACATTATTATTAATAAAGCCTTCGTTCCAGAATTACCGGGTGAGTGGGCGGGTGGTTTAATTCAAGTAAACACAAAGGATGTACCTACAAAGAATTTCTTTAATATTCAATTAGGTACAAGTGCTAATAGTTTAATTACTGGAAAAGATTTCTTTAAAGATAAAGGTGGTAAAACAGACTGGTATGGTATAGATGATGGAACAAGAGCCTTACCTATTGGTTATACAACAAAGTCGAATTTTGATACTTCTAGTATTGGTGCAAAAACAGCATTAGGTAAAACTATGTCAAGTAATTGGGCTCCAATTCAAACTACAGCGAGGCCAAATATTAACATGCAAATGAATGGTGGTTTTGCTGGAACACTATGGGGTAAGAAAATTGGGGGTATGATTGGTATTAGTTATGCAAATGCATACCGTTTCCAAGATAATGTCAATAATCAAAATGCTATCTCTAATGACAAATTTGTTCCAATTACTGAATTAAAGGATAGCAAGTATTTCCAAGACATTAATATGGGTGCCATTGCAGGTTTATCTATATTCTTAAATCCATTGAATAAAATTAGTTACAAGGCTATTGTAAACGTTAAAACGGCGAATACTTATAACTCAAGATTGGGTACCGACTATTCAAGACAAGATTTAGTAAAAGGAAATGAGTTTATTTTTGGCCAAAACGTATTTTTCACAAATCAACTGACTGGTGATCATAGCTTGTCTAGTAAATTGAAGTTCAATTGGTACGGATCATTTAATATTTTAGATTCCTATTCTCCAGACCAAAGAAGAATTACGTATACTAAAAGTATAACTGGAAGCGATCCTTATGTATTAAACATTTCAAATACTTTATCTCAACAATCAGGTAGTAGAATTTTCCAAACCTTATCTGATTATATTTATACAGCAGGTGGCGATTTAACTTTTAAAATAAATCAACAAAATACCATTAAGGCGGGTTATATGGGTCAAGTAAAGGATCGTTTATATGACGCTCAATTATTTGCCATTACCATGCCTATCGACAACCGTGCTTTAAGATTATTGCCAGCAGAATCTGCTTTTGTGCCAGATAATTACGGAACAGGTACAGATAATAAATTTGCTTTCAATTCTATTCAAAATAGAAATTTTAGATACTTAGCCAACACAATTTTAAATGCGGGTTATATACAATTTGACAATAAATTATCTGATGGCTTAAGAGTAGTTTGGGGTTTAAGAGTAGAAAATTTCGACCAATTAGTAGGTTCTGTTAAGAAGTGGGATCCTCGTCATACTTATTCTCAAGTTACAGACTACTTACCAGGTGTGAATGCAACAATTAAAGTGGGCGATAAATCAAATTTAAGAATCACAGGTTCTCAAACAGTAATTCGTCCAGAATTAAGAGAATTATCTGCTTTAAATATATATGACTTTGAATTAAACGCTTCAGTTTCTGGTAATCCATCTTTAAAGCGTACAAAAATTACCAATACCGACCTTCGTTATGAATTGTATCCAGCAGCAGGTGAAATGTTTACAGTAGGTGTATTCTATAAGAATTTTGATAACCCTATTGAAAGTATTTTTCAAGAAGCTGGTGGCGGTACAAGCTTATTCTCTTTCCAAAACGTTTCAAAAGCCACTGCATTTGGTTTTGAAATAGAAGGACGTAAAAAATTATCTAAACGCTTCACATTACAAGCAAACGGTTCTTATATCAATTCAAAAATTGATGACGCTGCTTTAAATGTAAGCAGAGCATTACAAGGTCAATCACCTTATATCATCAACACTGGCTTATTGTATGATGTGGTTGAAAAAGGGTTCAATGCTACAGTATTATTCAATCAAGTGGGTAAACGTATTTACCTAGTAGGTGATATTCAGGCTGGAGCAGGTGCTCCTGATGTATATGAAAATCCAAGAGCCTTGGTTGATTTTCAAATTAGCAAGAAATTCTCAAATAATAAAGCAGAGATTAGGTTCACCATTTCCGATATCCTCAACCAAAGACAAATTTTCTATCAAAATAACAATAGTGATACTGAATATGACAAAGCAAATGATGCTACTCGTTTTTCTAGAAAATTTGGTACTACTTATGGCGTAACACTTAATTACTCTTTATAATACAACAAAATCAAAAACTTTTTTTAAATACAAAAACAATGAAACAATTATTTATTTTATCCCTAGCTTTTTTAGCCGTTACTGGTTGCAGAAAGATTGAAATGGATGGCGAAAAAGAAATCTTCGTAGTAACGAAGGAAGTTGCTCCTGTAGGAGTGGTAGTTAATACCATTACTTTAACAGGTAAAATTACAAAAGACACTACTTTACTTGCAAAAGATATAAACTATCTTTCTGGTATTGTATATGTAACAAAAGGTGTTACACTTACAATAGAAGCAGGTGCTAAAGTACAAGGTAAATCTGGTTCAAATGTATCGGCCTTAGTCATCACGCGTGGTGCTAAAATTATCGCAAAAGGTACTGCAGAAAAACCTATCGTATTTACTTCTGCATCAGCAAATCCTGCATCAGGAGACTGGGGTGGAGTAGTTATATTAGGAACTGCTAAAGTAAACCAAGTATTAACTTGGAAAGGTACTGCTGTTACTGGTTTAACTTCAGTAGAAGGTGGTATCAATGATACAGAAGTTGGTTATGGTTTAGCTGGTTCTGGTGATGCAGCTTTCCCTACAGGAAACGATGCAGATAATTCTGGTTTTTTACAATATGTAAGAATTGAATATGCAGGATACGCTTTCCAACCAGATAATGAGTTGAATAGCTTAACAATGGCTGGTGTGGGTAATGGTACAACTATTGACCATATCCAAGTTACTTATGCAAAAGATGATGCTTTTGAGTGGTTTGGTGGTACTGTAAACTGTAAGTACTTAATTGCATACAAAACACAAGATGATGATTTTGATACAGACTTTGGATATGCTGGTAATGTTCAGTTTGGTATTGTATTAAGAGATTCAGTTATTGCCGATATCTCTCAATCTGAAGCTTTTGAATCAGATAATGATGGTAAAGGATCTTCTTTATCACCAAGAACTTCAGCAGTATTTTCAAATATCACTGCCATTGGACCAAGAGCTACATTAGCTAATGTAGGCAATAGTTTATATAGAGCTGGTGCACATATTAGAAGAAATACAGGTATTTCTATCATGAACTCTATTATTACTGGTTGGCCTGTTGGTCTTAATTTTGATGTTGCATTAGGAAATGTTGATAAGAATATTAATGACAGCAGTATTAGAATTAAAAACACTACACTTGCTGGTAATACTTCAAATATAACTTTAAGTGGTACATCTACTGTTGGAACTACAGCTGCAAGTTTATTGACTTGGTTCTCCACTCCGGCATATGGCAATACAATTTTAACTACTGCTTCTCCAGATGTATTAAAATTAATTCAACCGTTTAACTATACAAGTCCAGACTTTACTCCTTATGCAAATGCAAATACAAGTACAGCTAATATTGCTTCTACTTTGGGTAGTTTAGGAATTGGTGTACATTTAGACTATAACAAGAATGGTTCTTTCACAGATGCTAAATTACAAAATGCTTTCTTTGAAAAAGTTACATTTAGAGGAGCAGTTGCTGCATCTGGTGATAATCAAACATGGTGGAAAGGTTGGACAGTTTGGAAATAAGCTAGTATTTAAAAAATTGTTAGATTCTATATACAAAAGCGTCCCGAATTTTCGGGACGCTTTTTTTATGTTAACCAAAATAATTATCGGATTAATAATGGAGCTAAGAATAATTTAATATTATAAAGTATTCTAAAATTTATACGCTACCTCCTAGTTTATATACTCTTCTACAAATTTCTCGCAGTAAGTTTTAATCATTGCTCTTACGCTTCTAAACTGCTCATTAATTTCATCCTCTGTGCCTCTTGCTTTAGCTGGGTCTGGAAAATTATAATGTAGTTTCACCGCCTTGGTAGGAAAATAAGGGCAACGCTCTTTAGCATTGTCGCATACGGTAATCACATAATCAAAATTTACATCAAAGTATTCAGTAATATTATTAGAGCTATGATGGGAAATATCAATACCTATTTCTTTCATTGTATTAATGGCCTTTGGGTTAACACCATGTGTTTCCACACCTGCAGAATATACATGGGCTTTACCAACAGTCATAGAAGCTAAAAACCCATGGGCTATTTGACTTCTGCAACTATTACCTGTACATAAGACTAAAATATTTTTCATATCGCTCTTGGTTTTTTAGATTGAGTTTATACAATAAAGTTTGATTAAAACTTATAGTTTAGCAACAACCAGCTCCTGGCACACAGGCAGCTTTTGGTTTTTGTGCAAATACGGTTACGGAAAAAATGCCCATTTGAGAAGCTCTAAAAGCAGCAATTTCTGCAGGGTTTAAATAATTCACTAAAATATCATCAGGGATAATAATAGCTTTTTCTTTTTGAATAGTTACATTTTCAAAACCATTTGCATCAATTAATTCCATGTACACTTGTTTTTGAATAGCCCCAGATACACAACCCGCATACATTTCTGCAGCATTTCTTAAAGCTTCTGGAAGTGCACCTACTAGTACCACATCAGAGATACTAAAATGTCCACCTGGTTTTAAAACTCTAAATATATCTTGAATGACTGCATGTTTATTAGGCACTAAGTTGAGTACACAATTACTTACGACTACATCTGCACTATTAGCGGTAATAGGCATATGCTCTATATCGCCTTGTCTAAATTCAACATTATGATAGCCCATTTTTTCTGCATTGGCCCTTGCCTTTTCAATCATGGCGGGTGTAAAATCAATGCCTATCACTTTACCAGTAGCCCCTGTACTTCTTCTAGCTACAAAACAATCATTGCCTGCCCCCGATCCTAAGTCTACTACAACATCTCCTTCTTTTATTTTCGCAAATTCAGTAGGTAAGCCACAGCCTAGTCCTAAATCGGCACCTTCCACATAGCCAGGTAGTTTAGTATAGTCGTCCGACATGATATTGTATATTTCAGTACTGCAACCACCTGCACCACAACAAGAAGACATATTGGTCTCTTTGTCTTGTAAAGCAATCTCACTGTATTTTGCTTTTACGATTTCTTTTAATTCTAATTCTGTTTTCATAGTTTGAATTTTATATTGTTAACAACAAGATTTTGCTTTGTAAGTAGTGGTAAATAAGCCATCAAATAGTTTCCCTATTTTTTTCCAGTTAGACTCATTAATACAATAACATGTTTTTACACCTGTTATTTCTCCCTGTATTAAACCCGCTTCTTTTAATTCTTTTAGATGTTGTGAAACGGTGCTTTGCGAAAGCGGTAGTTCGTCTACAATATCTCCACAAATACAGGTTTGTTTTTTTAACAACAATCTAATTATAGCCACCCTGGCTGGGTGCCCCATTGCTTTGGCAAGCAATGCTATTTGTTCATCTTTTTCTGTATAGGGAGTCATAGTATCTTATTAATCGTAAAATTACGATTAATATTTACTCCACAAAATATTTTACAAACTATTTTTTAAAAACTGATTAAGGTCATTCAAAAAAGCCCAGTCTTTTGAAGGACCAGGCTTTTCATTCTCAAACTCATATGAATACTATACGTTGAAAGCGTCGGCAACGCCTTTATGTAAAATTTTTCCTGCTTTAATATTTAAGCCTTTTGCTAAAGCTGCATTTTCAACACAAGCTTTCTCCCAACCTTTATTGGCAATAGAAATGGCATAAGGTAAAGTAGCCTGTGTAAGTGCGCGTGTAGAAGTTTGTGGAACCGCCCCTGGCATATTGGCTACGCAGTAATGCAAAATATTTTGCTCCATGTAAACAGGGTTCTCATGCGTGGTAGGTTTACAAGTTTCAATACAGCCTCCTTGGTCAACGGCTACATCTACTACTACGGTGCCTGCTTCCATTAAAGCTAAATCGGCTTTCTTAATTAAATGCGGCGCTTTAGCACCATGTAATAATACAGCACCTATCACTAAGTCAACAGTAGGTAATTTTTCTTGTATAGCCATTAAGGTAGAATACTGCGTAACTACATTCGCTGGCATTACATCCGATAAATATCTTAAACGTGTTAAGTTAGTATCCATTATAGTAACATGGGCGCCTAAGCCTGCAGCCATTTTAGCGGCCTGTGTTCCTACAATACCACCACCTATAATTAATACTTCTGCTGGTTTCACACCTGGTACTCCTCCTAATAATTTTCCTTTTCCACCAAATGGTTTGCCTAAATAATAAGCACCCACATTCACAGCCATTCTTCCTGCTACTTCAGACATGGGTACTAATAGTGGCAATGAGCCATCAGGTAATTCCACTGTTTCATAAGCAATACAAACTGCATGAGATTTCATCATCGCATCTGTTAATTCTTTTGATGCTGCAAAGTGGAAATAAGTAAATAAAATTTGTCCTGGTTTAATAAGAGGAAATTCTGCAGCAAGTGGTTCTTTTACTTTAATAATCATTTCAGCAATGTCGTATACATCTTTAGCCGTCGCTAAAATTGTTGCACCTGCTTTTATATAAGCCTCATCAGAAAATCCAGAGCCAATACCTGCCTTAGTTTCTACATTCACTGTATGACCTTGTCTTGTAAGTGCGTCCGCGCCTTCTGGTGTCAAACCCACTCTATACTCTTGAATCTTAATTTCTTTAGGAACTCCAATAACCATGATTTTTTGTTTTTATTTCTGTACAAATATCTATTAAAAGGAAATATTCATTTAATAATGATAATATTCAGTAAAATATCTTGTTAATTTGGGTAATTAGCAAAAAATAACGTTATTTACGGTAGAATTTATCGTAAAAACAGAAATTATTTCTCTATGGCACTTGACGCTATTGACCAATCTATCTTACGCATTTTACAAAAGGATGCATTGGCTACATTAAAAGACATTAGTGCGGCCATTAATTTATCACTAAGCCCTACACATGACCGTATTAAAAGACTAGAAGCAGAGGGCTATATTTTACATTATGTAACCCTGCTGGATAGAAAAAAATTAGACCTTGGTTTAGTGGTACACTGCCAAGTAACTTTAGACAAACAAACCCGTTCACATTTTTCTGAATTTGAAAAAACCATTTCAAAATTTCCAGAAATTATTGCTTGCAGTTTAGTGTCGGGCAGCTTTGATTATTATTTAAAATTAGTGACCAAGGATGTAGAGTCTTATAATAAATTTTATCAGGAACAATTAGCCGTGCTGCCCATGGTAGCGCATATTAATAGTTTATTTGTAATGGATGAAATTAAAATAACGACCGAGCTTCCCATTTAATATTTAAGTAGAAATATATTTATACTTTGAGTAATTAAAATAAATTTAAATAAGAATAATAACTTCCGAACCATGTACAATATACCTCATTTTAAAGCCAAGGATCATCAAGAAGTATTGGACTTTATGCAAGCGAACCCTTTTGTAACTATTTGTGGTGTTGACCAAGCAGGCTTTCCGGTGGCTACACAAGTTCCCGTTTTATTGACTATTGAAGAAGATAAAATTATTATTAGTGGTCATGTTATGCGCAAGCAAGAACATACCAATGCTTTTGAAATGAATAATAAAGTATTAGTTATTTTCTCTGGGCCATCGGCCTTTGTAAGTGCCAATTGGTATACCACCAAAAATATGGGCAGCACTTGGAATTATCAGTCGGTACAAGCAAAAGGAAGTTTAGAAATTAAAGATGAAAAGCATTTATATAATTTATTAGAAAAGCTTACACTACATTTTGAAAAAGATGCGAATGCGCCTACACAAGTAAAAAACTTATCTGCTGAATACCTGGAGCAAAATATGAAAGCCATTTATTCTTTCGATATTATGGTGAGTGATTTGCAACATGTTTTTAAATTAAGTCAGAACAGAGACGAGGCTTCTAAAGCTAATATACACGCTGAATTGAGTAAGGGAAATGCGGCTTGCAAGCATATGGCAGCAGCTATGAAGGCTCAATCAAATCCCAAAGATTCCCATAAAAATCTTTAAACACCGCAACGGTTCCATAAGCTTCGACATGCGGCGCAATAGTAAATTCAACTCCTTTGGAAATATAATTTTGATAATCTCTTTCAAAATTATCGGTGTATAAAAATAAAAATACACGACCACCTGTTTGATAACCAATAAACTTTTCTTGCTCGGGGGTAGCTGCTTTGGCAAGTAATAACATACAACCATTATTGGCCCCAGTTGGTTGCACCATTACCCATCTTTTGGTTTCAGATAAAATGGTGTCTTCAATTAATGTAAAGCCTAAAGTATTAGTATAATAAGCAATGGCTTCGTCATAATCACGAACCACCACCGCAATATGTGCCAAGCTTTGTTTCATATTTCAAATATACAATAATTAAAATCTTTCTTTAACTTCACCACACTATTTATTCTTAAAATTCAATATCAATGGCTGCTGTAAAAAATTTAATTTTCGATTTAGGCAATGTCATATATGATATTGATTTTAAAAAAATGAATACCGCTTTTGCCTCCATTGGTATAGAAGACATTGACCAGCATTTTACTTTGAATAAATCACATCAATTATTTTTAGACTTAGAAATGGGCTTTGTGAATGAACAGGCATTTTATGAGGGTGTGAGGGCCTTAGTGAATTTACCTTTAACGAATGAGCAAATTCATTTTGCTTGGAACGCACTACTTGTAGGCTTTAGAAAAAATAGCATTGACTGGATTCAACAAAACAATACTAAGTACAATACTTTTTTATATTCCAATACCAATCAAATTCACCACGACCATTTTATAGCTGAGTTTGAAAGTAAGGTGGCTGCTTACCCTTTTGTATCTCTTTTTAAGACGCCCTATTATTCTCATGAAATGGGTATGCGCAAACCCGACCCCGCTTCTTTTACTTATATAGTAGAGAAAGAGGGCTTGGTGGCAAGTGAAACCCTATTTATTGACGACAATGAACCCAATATTATAGCAGCCGCCTCTGTGGGGCTTCAAGTGCTTCATTTAAAAGAGGGGATGAGTGTGGAAAAGGATATCGAGGCCTATTTATAGCCTCTATTTCTTCACTCTACTTTTTCTTAACTTCCTCAAATTCAATGTATTCTGCTTCCACTGGCTCCTCTTTAGGAGCGTAGTTGGCGCTTGTATTTTGACCAGCCTTCTGACTGTTTTGCGCATTTCTTACTGCTTCGGCCTGCTTCTTCTGCATCTGCTCCATATTCTTCCTTACAGACCTCACTCCCTTGGTTACGGGAACCACTACCTGAAATATTACTTTGTACAAAAAGTAAATCAAGAACCCATATAAAATAAACTTCGTCATACTGCAAAAATAAGGGCCTTGCCAATATTTTTGGGATATTTCATCCTGTTTTATTACCTTTGGCATAGAATAGAAGAAAATGTGAAGGGAACGAAATCGTTCCCTTCTTCTTTTTTAAGTATGCAAGCAAACGAGATTATAGCCTTAGTGAATCCAATTTTGGAACAACTTCTTAAAGAGGAGCCCAGTTATTTCTGCGTTTCGGTGAAAGTGAAGCCAACCAACAATATCAAAATATTCTTGGACGGCGACCAAGGCCTGCCTATTGAAAAATGCACATTTATCAACAGGAAATTATACCGCATTATGGAAGAAGCGGCCTGGTTTCCGGAAGGTGACTTCTCTTTAGAGGTTTCTTCCCCAGGAATAGATGAGCCTTTAGTCTTGAATCGTCAGTATCTCAAGAATACGGGACGCAAGGTAGAAGTCACTTTTTTGGATGAGACCATTAAAGAAGGAGTTTTAAAAACAGTAACAGAGAAAGACATACTAATAGAATGGACAGAAGGTAAAGGTAAAAAAGCAGCCGTGCAAACTTTATTAATTCCTTTTGATCAAATAAAAACAACAATCGTTCAAGTTCAATTTTAACAAACAAATCATCAAGCAAGTAGCTTGAAAAAAAATTATGTTATGGCAAGTATAAATTTAATTGAAGCCTTTCAGGAGTTTAAAGACGCAGAAAGCATTGACCGTCCTACCATGATGAAAGTGGTAGAAGACGTATTCAAAACCTTATTGAGAAAAAAATACGGTAGTGATGAAAATTTTGACGTTATCGTAAACGCTGAAAAAGGCGACTTAGAAATTATTCGTCGTCGTCAAATTAGAGACGATGATGATGTAGATAATCCTTTAGAAGAGGTTTCTTATTCTGAAGCTATTAAAATTCAACCCGACTATGAAGTAGGAGAGGATTTATTAGAAGAAGTAGACATCTTGGACTTCGGAAGAAGAGCCATACTAGCGGCTAAGCAAACATTGGCCTCTCGTATCAATGACTTGAAGAAAAACGCTTTAGTAAAGAAATATTCTGATAGAATTGGAGACATCATGAATGCTGAAATTTATCAGGTATGGAAAAAAGAAGTATTGTTATTAGATGAAGAAGGCAATGAATTAATTCTTCCTAAGTCGGAGCAAATTCCACAAGACTTTTTTAAGAAAGGAGAAAATATTAGAGCGGTTATTGCTAGAGTGGATATGAAAAATAATTCACCAGTGATTATCTTATCTAGAACAAGCCCCTTATTCTTAGCAAAATTATTAGAAATAGAAGTACCAGAAATTTTTGATGGTTTAATTACCATTAAGAAAATTGTTCGTGAGCCAGGTGAGCGCGCGAAAGTAGCGGTTGAATCATTCGACGATAGAATTGATCCAGTAGGTGCTTGCGTAGGTATGAAAGGAAGTCGTATTCATGGTATTGTAAGAGAATTGAAAAATGAAAATATTGATGTGATCAATTTCACTACCAATACACAATTATTAATTCAACGTTCATTAACACCTTCTAAAATTAGTTACATGAATATTGATGCTGAAAAAATGCACGCTGAAGTGTATTTAAAAGCAGATCAAGTTTCTTTAGCCATTGGCCGCAGAGGAGTGAACATTAAATTAGCTTCTGAATTAACGGGTTACGAATTAGATGTATACCGTGAAGATGAAGAAATCGTTGATGAATTTGATATTGACTTAGATGAATTTAGCGATGAAATTGAAACATGGATCATTGATGAATTTAAGCGTGTGGGTTGTGATACGGCAAGAAGTATTTTAAACTTAGGCGCTGAAGAATTAGAGAAAAGAACAGACCTAGAAAAAGAAACGATTGCAGATGTGCGTCGAATCTTACAAGAAGAATTTGATAAAGGTGAATAACCTTTGGATTTAGTAAATAATAACTGGGACAAAAAACAACAGAATGTCAGAATTGAAACTACCAAGATTGTTAGCAGCTGCTAAAGAATTCAACATCGGTCAAGATACCTTGATTGAATTCTTAGTGAAAAAAGGTTTTCCTAAAGATGACCTTAAGCCAACAGCTAAATTAACTGAGGATCAGTATTATTCTCTGCAAGCAGAATTTCAAAGCGATAAAGTAGCTAGAGATAAAGCAGACCATGTGGAGCTTCCTAAAAATGCTGTGGCCGATAAAGACAAGGCAAAGAAGCCTGTACTGGCAGAACCTGAAGCGGCTAAGCCTGCAGCAAAAGCAGAAGTAGAAAAACCAAAGACAGTGAAGGCTGCTGAAAAAGAAGTAGAAAAACCTGCTACTGTTAAGATTGATGCCCCTGAAGTAGAGTCGCCTAAAGTTCTTGACAAAATAGATTTATCCTTAATAGACTCTTCTACTCGACCTAAAAAATCGGCAAAGAAAACAGAAGAGCCAGCTGAAAAACCAGCCAAAGAAACGCCTGCTAAAAAATCGGCGAAAAAAGAAGAGCCAGCAGCAAAGCCAGTAAAAGAAACACGTGCTCCAGTAGATCATTCTATATCACCTGAAAATGTGCATGGCAAAATTGAAAACATTGCTTCAAAAAAATTAGAAGGTCCTAAAGTAATGGGTAAAATTGATTTACCTATTAACAGCGATACGCGTCCTAAGCCATTGAGTCAAGAAGAAAAACGCAAACGTAAACGTATTCCTTCTCAAGGACCACAACCAGGTGGTGGCGGTCAGGGTCAAGGGGGTAATCAAACACAGGGCGGAGGTCAAAGACCAGGTGGCGGATACCAAGGACAAGGTGGTGGACAAAGACCAGGCGGTGGATACCAAGGACAAGGTGGTGGTCAAAGACCTGGTGGCGGACAAAGACCAGGTGGAAATAGAAATGCACCTCAAACTGCAGAACAAAAAGAAATTGGTCAAAAAGCCATTCAAGATAAGATCAAAGAAACGCAAGCAAAATTAGCAGGCGCAGGTGGAAGAGGAAAAAGTTTGAAATCGAAATACAGACGTGCTAAAAGAGATGAAGCTGCAGAAAATGAAACCAATGAAATAACAGATAATAAATTACAAGTTACAGAGTTTGTAACGGTAAGCGAGCTATCAAGTTTGATGGATGTAAGTTTTGCAGACATTATTAGCAAGTGTATGAACTTGGGTATCATGGTTTCAATTAACCAACGTTTAGATGCAGAGGTTATTGAATTAGTAGCCAGTGAATTTGGTTTTGAAGTAGAATTTGTGGGATTAGAAGATGTAGAAGAAATGGATGAAGAAGAAGAAGCAGACGATTTAGCCAACTTGGTAGAGCGTCCGCCGATTGTAACTATTATGGGTCACGTTGACCATGGTAAAACTTCATTACTAGATTATATCCGTAATGCCAATGTAGTAGCGGGTGAGGCAGGAGGTATTACACAACATATTGGTGCTTATGAAGTGACTTTGCCGAATGGTAAAGCCATTACTTTCTTAGATACGCCGGGTCACGAAGCCTTTACAGCCATGCGTGCGCGTGGTGCGAAAGTAACTGATATCGCTATTATTGTAGTAGCTGCCGATGATGCGGTGATGCCACAAACCAAGGAAGCCATTAGTCACGCGCAAGCAGCGAATGTGCCTATGATTTTTGCGGTGAATAAAATTGATAAAGATGGTGCACAGCCACAGAAAATATATGAGCAACTTTCTCAAATGAATATTTTAGTAGAAGCTTGGGGTGGTAAATTCCAAAACCAAGAATTATCTGCTAAGCAAGGTTTAAATGTAGATACTTTATTAGAGAAGGTTATTTTAGAATCTGATTTATTAGATTTAAAAGCCAACCCGAATAGAGAAGGTTCTGGAAGTATTATTGAAGCCTCTTTAGATAAAGGACGTGGATATGTTGCTACTATTTTAGTTCAGAATGGAACTTTAAGACAAGGTGATTTAATTTTATCTGGTCAGTTCTATGGTAGAGTGAAGGCCATGTTTAACGAGCGTAATCAGCGTATCGAAGTAGCGCCGCCTTCAACACCAGTGGTTATCTTAGGTTTAAATGGTGCACCACAAGCGGGTGAGAAATTTAAAGTATATAATGACGAGGCAGAAGCAAAAGAATTAGCCACTAAGCGTGCTCAATTATTAAGAGAGCAAGGTTTAAGAACTAGAAAACATATTACACTAGATGAAATTGGTCGTCGTTTAGCCTTAGGTAACTTTAAAGAATTAAATATTATCATTAAAGGTGACGTGGATGGTTCTGTTGAAGCCTTAAGTGATTCATTACAAAAATTATCTACTGAAGAAATTGCGATTAGAGTTATTTTAAAAGGAGTAGGTCAAATTTCTGAATCAGACGTACTACTTTCTGCAGCTTCTGATGCCATTATTATTGGATTTAACGTTCGACCTTCTATGCAGGCTAATAAATTAGCAGAAACGGAAGGTGTGGAAATTAAATTATACTCTATTATCTACAACGCTATTGATGAAATCAAGTCTGCGATGGAAGGTATGTTGGAACCAAAAATTCAAGAAAAAATTGTGGCCAACGTAGAAGTAAGAGAAGTGTACAAATTTGATAAGGCTACCGTTGCTGGATGTTTTGTATTAGACGGCAAGTTGAGTAGAAATAGCAAGATTAGAATTATACGTGATGGTATTGTTGAATATCCTAAAGGAGAAGGTCAAAGTGCTGAGTTAGGAAGTTTAAAGCGTTTCAAAGACGATGTGAAAGATGTCGTATCGAATATGGAATGTGGTTTAACCATTAAAAACTTTATCGACCTTAAAGTAGGGGATATTGTGGAAGCCTTTGAAGAAGAGGAAGTAAAACGTACTTTATAAAAAAATTAAGATTTGCGATTTGGGTAAATGACCCAAGCGGCAGAACTTTACCAAATAATAAAAAATCGATGAAATTAATTAGCATTGCATTTTCTTTATTTTGCTTGAGCATTTCTTTTTCAGCGAAAGCGCAAGTAAAAAAAGTATTAGCCGATAAAATTATTGCCACCGTGGGCGATAAATTTATTTTAAAATCAGATGTTGAAAATGCCATTGGCGATTATAAGCGTCAAGCGCAAGGACAAGAAAATATAGGTATACCTTCTGAGTGTCAAATCGTGGAAGGTCAATTAATTCGCAAGGCCTTAGTATTACAAGCACTCATCGATTCTATCATAGTTACAGAAGAAGACGTAGAAGTAGCGATGGAAGGTCGTGTTCGTAGTTTCATTCAACAATTTGGCTCTAAAGAAGTATTAGAAGAGGTAGCAGGTCGTACTGTCTTCCAACTAAAAGAAGATTTTCGTATTTTAATTAAGGAGCAAAAATTAGCTGACGAAATGCAGGCTAAAATTGTAGAAAAAGTTAAGATCACCCCTACTGAAGTTAAAAATTACTATGAAAAAATACCTTTAGACAGCCTGCCTCTATATGAAAGCGAAGTGCAAGTAACAGAATTAGTGATGCATCCTAAAGCCAATAGAGATGTTGAAGAATATGTAATCCAGCAAATGTTAGAGTATAGAAAACAAATTGAATCAGGTGCTAATAAATTTGATCAATTAGTTAAATTATATTCTGAAGACCCTAGTGCAAAAGAAAACCTAGGCATGTTTAATTTAAACCGTAACGAGAAAAATTTTGATCCAGCCTTTATGGCAGGCTCTTTCCGTTTAAAAGAAGGTCAAATCTCTGCCCCTATTAAATCTAAATTCGGCTACCATATTATTCAGCTTGTTTCAAGATCAGGTGATGAAGCGGTGGTAAAACATATTTTACGTATTCCTCCTATTACCAACGACGAAATTAATGAAACAAAATTATTTTTAGATAGTATTAGAAAAGAGATGACCGCTAATAGATTAAGTTTTGGCGAAGCCGTTAATAAGTTTAGTGATGATGAAGGCAGTAAGTTTAGTGGTGGTGCTATCACTGGTCGTGATGGATCTACTTATGTAAACATTGACCAATTAGACAAAGAAATGGTGGTCTTAATGAAGAATATGAAGCCAGGTGATATCTCTACACCACAGGTATACTTAGACGATCGTGGTAGAAAAACAGTAAGACTTATTTATTTTAAAGAACGCACTACTCCTCATAGAGAAAATTTAAAAGAAGATTATAATAAAGTAGCACAACGTGCTCTAGAAGAAAAAAAGGCAAAGTCAATGGAGACTTGGTTTAAAGAGCATGTTCCTAGTTATTATGTTTTTGTGGATGATTCTTTTCAAGGCTGCGTTGAATTAACGGATTGGACTAAAGTGGCCAATCAGATTGTGAAAGAAAAAACGTTTTAATTTTACTTACTCCTATGTCATCTATTTTTTATCCAGCGAATGAAAGAGGCCATGTTCAATTTGATTGGCTAGATACTTACCATAGTTTTAGTTTTGGACAATACCATGATCCTACTAAAATTCATTTTGGAGCGCTGCGTGTTTTAAATGACGACAAAGTTGATGCAGGCATGGGTTTCGGTACCCATCCCCATGATAACATGGAAATTATTACCATTCCTTTATTTGGAGATTTACATCATAGAGATAGCACAGGAAGAGATTGCATTATTAAAGAGCACGATGTACAAATAATGAGTGCAGGTTCGGGCATTCAACATAGCGAGGTGAATCCTAATAAAGATAAAAGGGTAGAATTATTCCAAATCTGGATCTTTCCTAAAGAAAGAAATATTACCCCTAGGTATGATCAAAAATCATTTCTTCCAGAAGACAGGGTGGATCAACTGCTCACGGTAGTTTCTCCCAATGAGCCTAATACCTTATTCATCAACCAAGATGCTTGGTTATCCTTGGGTCATTTTAAAAAGCCATTTACTACTAACTACCCTATGCACCAGGCAGGCCAAGGCCTTTTTGCCATCTGTATAGAAGGGACTTGCACCGTGGGAGGTCAAGTCTTAGGTCGTAGAGATGCAGTGGGCATTTCTGGGGTAGAAGCGGTCCAAATTGAAGCGACTGCAGGCTCCGACCTGCTACTTATTGAGATTCCTCATTTTACGACGGGGGCTTAGAAATTTTTTTACTTCTTTACTAGTATCCAATAGCTAACTATTGTAAATTTGGGGCTCCTTAAACTCCATCATGAGCGACGAAATCAAACACGAATGTGGCCTAGCCTATATTCGACTTAGAAAGCCTCTTTCTTATTATCTTCAAAAAAGAGGGTCGGTTACCTACGGATTAAACAAATTATACTTGTTGATGGAAAAACAGCACAATCGTGGTCAAGATGGTGCGGGTTTAGCTACACTTAAATTAAATATTGAACCAGGCAATCCTTTCTTATACCGATTACGCAGTAATGCACAACAACCTATTGCCGATTTATTTTATAAAATAGGTTTAGAAATACAAGAGCTTGAAAAATTTCAACCAGATATTGCCAAACATCCAGGTTTAATGAAAGGACATCTTCCTTTTATGGGTGAAATTTTATTGGGCCATTTGCGTTACGGCACCCAAGGAAAAAACAATCTTGATTTTTGTCATCCTTTTATCAAGCGCAATTTAATACCAGGTAAAAATTTAGCCTTAGCAGGTAATTTTAATTTAGTCAATACCGACGAATTATTTGAAAAAATTAATTTAGACCCAGCTCCTTTTGAAAAACAAAGTGATTTAGCAGCCATGATGGAAGTGATTCATCATTTCCTAAGCAACGAAGAATCAATTAATCCCAATAATCCCAATATTACTAATGCATTAAAAAAGGCGCTGCCTTTATTTGACGGAGGCTTTACAGTGGGTGGTTTGGTAGGTAATGGTCATAGCTTTATTTTAAGAGATGCCCATGGTATCAGACCTGCTTATTATTATATCGATGATGAAGTAATTGTAGCAGCCAGCGAGAGAGCTGCTATTAGAACTACATTTAATGTGGGTGAAAACGAAGTCTTAGAACTCATGCCTGGACAAGCATTACTAGTAGACGATGAAGGAAATTACAAGATTGAACAAATTATTGAACCTAAAGAAAGACGCGCTTGCTCATTTGAAAGAATTTATTTTTCAAGAGGTAGTGATGAAAAAATTTACAGAGAAAGAATTGCATTGGGCAATCATTTAAGTAAAATAGTTTTAGAGCGTATTGAAAAGGATTTAAAAAATACTATTTTCTCTTATATACCTAATACAGCTGAAGTTGCTTTTTATGGTTTAGTAAAAGGAATGGAAACATACCTTAATAAAATTAAAGTTGAGAGAATTTTAAGTTGGGGTACCGATGTCAATGAAGAGAAGCTGGAGGCCATGATTAATCGTAAGATTAGACAAGAAAAAATTGCGATTAAAGATGTGAAACTACGCACTTTCATTACAGAGGATACCAATAGAAATGAGATGGTGCAACACGTATACGATATTACCTATGGTACCGTGCGTAAGGATGAAGATACCTTGGTGATTATTGATGATAGTATTGTAAGAGGCACCACTTTAAAAGAAAGTATTATTAGAATGCTGTCTCGCTTAGGTCCTAAAAAAATAATTGTGGTTTCTTCTGCCCCTCAAATTAGATACCCCGACTGTTATGGAATAGATATGAGCAAGATGAATGATTTCATTGCCTTCAGAGCAGTGATTGCCTTATTGAATGAAAAAGGAATGACTCATATTATTGACGAGACCTATCAAAAAATAATTGCCTTAGAAGCTTCTAACGAATTACATACTGAAAATGTGGTACGTCAATTATACAAACCATTTACGCCTGAAGAAATTTCAGATAAAATTGCGCAGTTAATTACCCCTGAAGATATTAAAATACCTGTTGAAGTTATTTATCAAACAATTGAAGCTTTACATGATTGTTGTCCTACCAATACCGGCGACTGGTATTTCACGGGCAACTATCCCACACCTGGGGGCAATAAGGTTTGTAATAAAGCCTTTAAAAATTATGTGGAAGGGAAAAATGTCAGAGGGTATTAATTAGAAATAAACGTATTCACAAAAAAGGATCCTAACTTATTAGGATCCTTTTTTGTAGGTGAACTATTTTATAAGTAAACTATTATAATACTTAAACTCTATAACAAATAGCATTAATATTCATACCTGCACCAACGGATGCGAATATAACAACGTCTCCTTTATCTAATTGGTGTTCCTTGTACTTGCCACGCTTTACCATATCGTATAAAGTAGGAATAGTAGCAACCGAGCTATTACCTAATTCGTGAATGCTCATAGGCATTACATTTTCAGGAATATCTTTAATGCCGTATAATTTAAACAAGGCCTTAATAAAACCTTCATCCATTTTTTCATTGGCCTGGTGTAAAAAGAATTTTTTCACCTCATGAATATCAACCCCTGCTTTTTCAATACATTCTTTCATCGCAATAGGCACGTTCTTAATAGCATACTCATATACCTTACGACCTTTCATCTTAATATATCTTGTAGCCTCATCTCCTTCTGGATGATATGACTTGCCTAAGTATAAGTAGTAAGCTTCATCCATGCAGTGGCTTTGCACACTGCTAGCGAGTATACCACTGGTATTATCTGTTGAATTTTCTACAATGCAGGCGCCGGCACCATCACTAAAAATCATGCTGTCTCTATCGTGTGGGTCTATGACTCTGCTTAAAGTTTCAGCCCCTATGACCAAACATCTTTTAGCTAAGCCCGATTTTATAAAAGAATCGGCATGTATAACGCCTTGTATCCAACCCGGGCAACCAAATAATAAATCATAGGCTACGCAACTAGGATTACGAATACCTAATAAATTTTTTACCCTTGAGGCAATGGAAGGGACGGCATCGGATTGAATTGTACCTGCAATAACATTACCGAAATTATGGGCTACAATAATTTGGTCAATGGTTTCAGGGTCAATGCCTGCATCCTCAATGGCTAAGGCAGCTGCCTTGGTAGCCAGGTCAGAGGTATTTACATTTTCTTCAGCATACCTTCTTTCATAAATACCTGTGATATCTTTAAATTTCTCAAAAATTTCGGCATTGGGTGTATTAATTAATAGCCCATCTTCTCCATAAAAGCTATGGTCGCTGAAGGAATCATTGGGTATTACAAGACCAGGTATATAGCTGCCTGTTCCAGTGATAATGGTTGCCATTTGGAAAATTTAGGTTTATGAAGCTAATGCGTTCTAAACTAAGATAAGAATTTCTGCCGAATTTAGATGTATTTATCGCCCTTATGCCTTTTCACTTCAGCAACATATTCTTTAATGGATTGCTCTTTTTCTTTACTGCAAATAAGAAGTACATCCTTGGTGTCTACTACAATAAAATCATCTAAGCCTTGCACCACCACTAATTTATCCTTAGGTGCATTAATCATACATTTCGTAGCGTCAATTACAATCACATTATCAGAAGCCACGGCGTTGGCGAAATAATCTTTCTCCATGGCCTCATAAGCACTATTCCAAGTACCTAAATCACTCCATCCAAAGCTTGCAGGTATTACATATACATTATCTGCTTTTTCCATAATGGCAATATCAATAGATATATTTACACACTGCGGATATATTTTTTGAATAGATTGTTTTTCTGATGCCGTATTAAAATTTGCTTTTTCCCCATCAAATAATTCAAACATTTCTGGTTGGTACTTTTCAAAAGCAGCAATAATAGTGCTTGCTTTCCATGCAAAAATACCGGCGTTCCATAAAAAATCGCCACTGGCTAAAAAGGACGCTGCAATTTCTACAGTGGGCTTTTCGGTAAATGTTTTTACTTTATACACACCCTTGCTTACTTCTAGTCCCTCATATTGAATATAACCATAACCAGTATTGGGATTTGTAGGCATAATACCTAAGGTAGCCAAGGCCTTGATATTCGAAACAAAATCAAGTGATTGTTCAACAATTTTTTGAAAATTTTCTTGCTCTAAAATTAAGTGATCACTTGGGGCTACTACAAATGTGGCTTGAGGATCCTTCTGGGCTAATTTAAAAGAGATATAAGCTATGCAAGGCGCTGTATTTTTTTTACTAGGCTCTGCTAAAATATTTTCTTTCGGTAAATTAGGTAATTGTTTTTCTACAATAGAAACATATTCTTCTGAAGTAACAATGTAAATATTCTCAGCTGGTATAAACTGCGTATATCTTTCGTAGGTCCACTGAATTAAAGTTTTCCCCGTGTTAAGTACATCTAAAAATTGCTTAGGATAAGCCGTTCTACTCATTGGCCAAAATCTGCTTCCTATTCCTCCAGCCATAATGGCTACATAATGATGTTTGTTTTGCATACTTATCTTTGATTTATAAAATCCCCTCTTTCATTAAGTCGTGTATATGTATCATTCCCACAAAACTATTGTCTTTCGCTACTATTAATTGACTTATATCTTTTTGTTCCATCAAGGCCAAGGCTTCTACTGCTAATGCATAAGGCGCAATGGTAATAGGGCCTGCGTGAAATATAGTAGCTGCTGTTAAGTCTTGAATACTTGAATGATTTTCTAACATTCTACGAATATCTCCATCTGTAATAATACCTAATACTTTTTCGTTTTCATCTATCACTACTGCGGCGCCTAATCTGTTTTTAGAAATAACAAGTATCACTTCCTTTAAAGGTGTACTAGTATGAACAGATGGTTTTGGATTTACTTGCGCCATTTGACCTGTAGTCAATGTTAATCTTTTACCTAAATTACCTCCAGGATGAAATTTTGCAAAATCACTTGCCTTAACTTTTTTCAATTCCATTAAACAGATAGCCATCGCATCTCCCATAGCCATTTGTGCAGTCGTAGAAGAAGTAGGTGCTAAATTATGTGCGCAAGCTTCTTTATCTACCGTAGTATTAATGACCCATTTTGCATGACTCGCTAAATAACTTTCGGTATTACCCACCATGGCAATAATGGAATTGCCAAAGCTATTTACAAGTTGTACTAAATTTTTTATTTCAGGACTTTCGCCACTTTTGCTAATAATTAAAACAAGGTCTTTTTGATTGATCATACCTGAATCGCCATGGATGGCATCAGCAGCATGTAGAAATAAGGCAGGGGTTCCAGTGGAGTTACAAGTAGCTACCATTTTTTGAGCAATGATGGCGCTTTTACCAATACCACTTACTACTAATCTTCCTTCCGAAGTATAAATAGCTTTCACTGCTTCTATAAAAGGGGTATCTATAAATTTTTGTAAGCCAGTAATGGCTGCCGCTTCAATTTCTAGCGTTCTTTGGGCAATAGCGGTTATTTGTTTATCCATATGCGGTTTAAGAATCAGCAAAGTTAACGTTTCAAGCATATTCATCCCTATTTTTAAAAAATCCTTAAAAAAAAGATTTTCAGTAAAATATTAGAGGACTTGAGTAATAGTGAATTAAATTCGCTAACTTATATAGCTATTTTAAACCGAAATAGTTGATTTTAAGATAATTACAGATGGCGACCACCAAAAAACCAATAAAAAAGGCCCCCGCTACTAAGGCTAATAATAACTCAGTTAGCCCTGCCGTATTATTAAAGGCATTAGAAGAGCAGTTTGGATTCAAGCAGTTTAAGGGTACCCAAGAAAAGGCCATTGTCTCTTTATTGAGTGGTCGAGATACTTTTGTGATCATGCCCACTGGTGGTGGTAAAAGTTTATGCTATCAATTACCTGCTTTAATGCTACCTGGTTGTGCCATTGTGGTATCGCCTTTGATTGCCCTGATGAAAAACCAAGTAGACCTTGTGCGTGGCTATAGTGAAAAAGACGAAGTGGCCCATTTCTTAAATTCATCTTTAAATAAAGGACAAATTAAATTGGTAAAAGAGGACTTGCTTAGTGGCAAAACCAAATTATTATATGTAGCACCAGAAACTTTAACAAAGCAAGAAAATTTAGATTTTTTTAGCGACTTAAATGTTTCCTTTTTTGCAGTAGATGAAGCCCACTGTATTTCAGAGTGGGGCCATGATTTTAGACCAGAGTATAGAAGAC
>Ga0207940_1000106_pt1 | contig 27491 bp, 20 predicted proteins | sample LakMenEpi06Jul12_FD_150676 | JGI IMG/M metagenome (GOLD analysis project Ga0207940, IMG submission 150676) | Freshwater microbial communities from Lake Mendota, WI - 06JUL2012 deep hole epilimnion (SPAdes) | ecosystem: Environmental > Aquatic > Freshwater > Lake > Epilimnion/Euphotic zone ... | reverse complement strand
AGCATCCACCCCGATAACAGGCTGATTGAACGTAACGGTGAATGAGGCGGAAGTGGCGATAGCTCCGCTACCCGTGGTAATGGATAAAGCGTGCGGAAATGCCGGGGAGAAAGGCCGGGCTGGTAAAGGTGGGGATGAAGGTGCAGCCCCATTAAATTCATAGGCACCGATGCTGGGAGCGGTGGAAGAGCGGACAAAGCCACGCTGATCCAAACCATTGATGGGCGAGGCATTGCTGATGGCTGCATTACCAGTATTAATGGCAAGACTGCCATTTAGCAGCGCTAGAGTTTGGGTTGGGCCACCATTGTTTTTGAGAGAGGAGTCTAGATTGATTTCTGCGGAAGTTTTTGTGGTAGCCCAAGAAGGAAAAGTTCCTTGGGATACAAGGTTATTGGCTGCAGTCGAAGGGGAAGTAACGTTCACGGTGCCGCCACCAGCGTAATCACCACCGCTGATGCTGTTGGCAATAATGGTGTTAGCGATGTTGAGGGTGCCGGCGAAGTTGTTGATGCCGCCGCCGTTTGTTGCAGTGTTGCCCGAGAGGGTGGAATTGGTAACCGAGAGGGTGGCGAAGTTGATAATGCCGCCGCCGTTTGTTGCAGTGTTGCCCGAGATGGTGGAATTGGTGAGGGTAAGGGTACCACTATTACTGTTAATGCCGCCGCCGTCGTTTGTTGCAGTATTGTTATTGAGGGTGGAATTTGTAACGGTCGCTGTGCCAGAGTTGTAGATGCCGGCGCCGTGATTTGCGGAATTGTTATTCAGGGTGGAATTGGAGACTGCGAGGGTGCCAGCGTTATTAAAGGCGCCGCCATTGCCAGAAGCATTATTTGCCCCGGAAACAGTCACGCCTGAGATAGAGAGATTGCCACCTGAATTGATTGTGAAAATACTAAAGCCGCCTACGGCACCACTAATGGTAAGCGAGGAAGCACCAGGGCCGGTGATGGTGACGGTGCCTGCTGTGCCCCCAGTAATAGCAGTGCTAGCATCAATAATAGTAGGTAATACGGCGGTTAAGGTGATGGTACCTGCCCCGCCAGAGAACAGGGAAGAGGCAAAATCAATGGTATCATTGCCAGCGGTGGTGTTGGCCAGAGTAATGGCTTCTCTTAAAGTAATAACGCTATCACTAGCAACCGTATCCGCTAAGGAAGTCACTTGAAAATTGGCAGGAACAATTCTGCTTTCAAGGCTTAGGAGTTCTAGCCGGGGTAAGCCAGAAGATCTGCGTGTTTTTCTATTTTGGGAGCTGCTAAAGAGCCTGCGGAAAGAATTAAGCATGGAAAGAGCGTTCCTATACTAAAGCCTAAAAAGAAGCAAATCGCCGAGTGATTTGCATCGGGGGTGCAGCAAAAATTTAAATCCAAGTGGCAGTAATCGGATGTGAATCGATTACTACGAAGATTTAAATAAATAATATTGAAATTATAACGATGATTTAGGTGATTTACAATAAATTCAGACAGACTATTCCACTTAAATACCCCAATGTTAACAGATGCAGAGGTTGCAACTGATTTACCTTTATTGGGTTATAGATTTCTTTAAATATTAAGATTTAGGGTTAAGTTGTAGGAAAAAAGAATATAGCCACAGACGAACACGGAAGCAACACACAGCAGAAGCAGAAGCCACGGAAGAAAGAACAAGCAGAAGCATTTGCCACGGAATGACACGGAATTTCACGGAAAAGACAGAGGCAGAGACACGGAATGAAGAACACTGCTTTCAGAGCCGGATGCGTGAGCGACGGTATAAATATACTGTTTGGGAAGGGCCCCTTCGACAGGCTCAGGGACCGGGGCTCCTTCGGTGGGGTCAGTGAGCTTGCCGAACTGGCCGTTAAGTTGCGCTAGGGTGAAAGACACCGCCTTGATATTAAAAGCCAAGAATGGAACTCCGCATACGCGAAGTTGACTTTAAAGCGGGTGCAAGATCTAAAGGTTCAAATGGAGGAGTTGCAGTGGGGCTTCCCCATCGCAACTCCTCTGTCTTTAAACAGGCACTTATTAATCAATGGAAAGTAAAAAGAATAGACCCACCCAGCGCAGTGGGTGGGCTTAGGGGCAGTAACTCAGAATAAGAATGGACCCTCTGCATATGCGAGGGTGACAAAGGCGGCGGCGGGCTAACTGGAACCCGGGCTAGCGAAGCGAAGGGCCCTTTTCCCGGAGGGAAGAGGGTTGGGAGTTGGGGGAAGAAAAAGAAAGAGAAAGCAAAAGAAAGCAAAAGAGAAAGCCGCTTGCACTAGCTCAAAAATTGTACGAAGATAATTGCTTAAGAATCCGTGAGATCTTTACCATAAAAGTTAAACGCACCCTAGCCTTATATCCTTAATAAAAAGAGATAAACATCATGCATAGTTTCAAAGTATTATTAACTCTAGGTCTGCTTTTGTTGGGAAATCATGCTACCCGGGCAGCAGATGATAACAAACCGACCTCCCACACCAAAAGAACCGTGGAGGGCTGGACTGTCCGCATCGATGATCGTCTGCTTCAACCAGAAAACAAAGAGAAACTTGATCGTGCCATTCACTTTCTCGAAGCCAAGCTGATTGATATCAAGATCGTAGTCCCAGAAGATAAAGTAAAAAAACTGCAAACGGTAACCATCGTACTAGATCAAACCCATGGCAAGCTTAGCTCCATGCAATATCATCCGGGCGCTGGCTGGCTTACATCCAATGGCTACTCCGCAGACCTTGTCAAATGCGTTCATCTTCCACGTATTGATGATCTGGTTACCAAGCGCAATACCAACGAGCAACCCTGGGTTATTCTTCATGAACTGGCTCATGCCTACCATGATCTGTTTCTGGGGTTCGATGAACCACGTATTAAAGATGCCTATGAAAATTATAAAAAGAGTGGCAAAGGCGACATGACTCTTTTATACAACGGCAAACGGGTTAAGCATTATGCCCTTACCAACCAAATGGAATTCTTTGCTGAAATGACGGAAGCTTATTTCGGCACTAACGATTTCTTCCCATTCAATCGGGCAGAACTTAAAGAATCAGAACCCCAGATCTATGAGGTTCTAAAAAACACTTGGGATTCACCCTCAACTAGAAAGTAACATTCATGAACTTAAAACAATTTGCAATGTGCTCTATCATGTTTGGAATAATGGCCACTACCAGCTTGGCTGCAACTCCAACCATCTTGAATATCTGGCCTGGAAAACCACCGGGCGAAACCAAGGAGCTTCCCGCAGAAGTTGATCTCACTAAAGATACCGACAAGTTAATCGCAGGCAAACGCATCATCAAGCTGGGCAATGTTTCTACACCCCAAATAGCTGTTTATAAGCCAGAAAAATCAAAAGATACCGGTGCATCAGTAATCATTTGCCCCGGTGGTGGCCATCATATTCTTGCATACGATCTCGAAGGAACTGAAGTTGCAGAATGGCTTAACACCATTGGCGTGACAGGGATAGTATTGAAATATCGGGTCCCTTTTAGGAACCCTGATAAACGTTGGGGCGCTGCAGTTGCAGATGCACAGAGAGCTGTAAGCCAAGTGCGAAGCAAAGCCGCGGAATGGAACCTTGACCCCAAGCGTATTGGGATTTGTGGTTTCAGCGCAGGGGGCGAAACTGCGGGCTTGACATCTTTGTTTCTTGAAGAAAGGCAATACACCGCTGCGGATGATGTAGATAAGATTTCCTGCAAACCTGATTTTGCAATCCTGATTTATCCGGGGGGCTTTGATACCAAAGGTCAGGCTCAAATACGCGACAACATCAAGGTAACCAAAGATACCCCACCCATGTTTTTAATTCATGCAATCGATGATCCCGTCACCGCTAACAATTCTCTCGCCCTGGCAGTGGAATTAAAGAAAGCTGGTGTTCCAACAGAACTTCACATTTACGATGCAGGTGGCCATGGCTACGGCCTAAGGTTGGTAAACACTCTACCCATAACCACTTGGCCCAAACGCTGCGAGGAATGGATGCAACGCAGAGGTTTGCTAAAACTGCCTTAACAACTTGAGGTAGTTATATTATTTGACAATCTTAAGGATGCGATTGTTGAAACTATCAGTAATAAAGAGTTCGCCCTTGGGGCTGATTTGTACGCCATGCGGTTGAAAGAGTTCCACTTTTTCAGGTGGGCCATCAACTCCAGCACTGCCTTTTTTTCCTGTGCCTGCGACCAAAGAAGTGGTTTCTGTTTTAGGATCATAACGCAACACCCTATGATTATCAGTATCTGCGATAAGGATAGTACCATCGCTATCTGCACACAAATGTTTGGGCCCGTTTAATTCGGTATTTAATGCAGGGCCACCCACGCCTTTGCTTCCAGCCTTACCCGTGCCAACCACGGTTTTGATCATACCATTTTTGTCAACCATTCGGAGAGCATGGCCTCCGCGTTCCAAAATATAAAGATTGCCCATAGCATCCATGCAAGCAGCTCTCGGATCCACAAGAGGGCTATCCACCGCCTTCGAGTTATTTTTAGGAACACCACCTTTGCCATTGCCTGCAAGTGTGGTAACGATATTGGTTTCAAGATTAACAGAACGGATTCTACGATTCTCTAGGTCGGTAATGATCAGGTTCTTTTTAGCAGCATCAAAAGCAATGCAGAATACCCCAGTAAAAACTGCTTTCGTAGCAAGGCCATTATCTCCTGCGAATGCTTTATCCCCTGTGCCTGCAAAGGCAGTGATGATATTAGTTTTAGGATCGATCTTACGCACCCGGTTATTCCAGGTATCGCCAACATAGATGGAATCATCCTTGCCAATGATCACACTATGCATGCCATTGAAAGTAGCTTCTTGCGCATTGGCATTATCGCCTGACGAACCTTTCGCACCGGTGCCGCCTACAAGGGTGAGGTTATTTTTTGAATCAACTTTCATGACCCGATGGCCTGCGATTTCGATGATATAAAAGTCGCCTGAAGAGTTCCAATCAACGCCAAAAGGGCCTTTTAATTGAACTTCAGTTGCAAGTGCTGGGGGAGGATTTTTTCCTGATCCTGCAACTAACACAATCTTTGCAGCATCTGCAACCATTGAAAAAGAAAGAACCATTAGGCAGGCAGCAAAAAATATTCGCATGATAGAAATTCCCAGATTAATGTTCAGCATAAAACCAGAAGACATCGTAATGGCTAACGATATTGTTTGGAAATGAAAAACAGAACATCACATCATCGTCTTCGCAGAACAGTAAATAATCATGAGCGTAGTTTCATGCAAACAACTCATCAACTGGCTTGCCCTTATCTGCAACGGTGAAGGGTCGCCCCGAAGGGGAATGCTCAATCTTTTGCAGGTCGATGCCCATCGCTTGCGCAATGGTCGCATTGCAATCTGGCATGGTGACGGGTTTCTCAGCGACATGCTCGCCGATCTCATCAGACTTGCCGTGAATATAGCCACCTTTCATGCCAGCACCTGCGAGCCACCAAGTAAAAACGCCTGGGTGATGCCCACGCCCTGCGGTAGTGTTGCTGATTTGGGGTGAGCGACCGAACTCAGTGGCCATCACTACAAGGGTGCTTTTTAAAAGTCCGCGCTGGTGAAGGTCTTCAAGAAGGGCTGCAAGCGTTTGATCCGTGGTGGGCGTCATGTTCTCCATCGATTTAATCTGATCGTTATGCGTGTCCCAGTTGTGGGCATCTTCCACCTCAATGAAACGAACGCCGCTCTCGACAAGCCGCCTCGCAAGTAAGCAACCTTTGCCAAAGGTGTGATTACCATATGCGGCCTGCATCTTTTTATCTTCATGCGAAATGTCGAATACCTTGAGATCTTCACTCTTCATAAGCGATGCTGCGTCTTGCTGGACTTTCAAATAAGCTGCTGCATCGCGATGTGGCGTTTGTGCAACAAATGGCCTTCCCAACGCTTTCGCAAGCGCAATTCGTCGTACGAAATCCGACTCACTGATCTTCTTAGGAAGAGTGGAGTTTTGCAGACCCGCACCCGGATCGACAATGGGCAGAGGCGCAAGTTGCGTTGGCATGTAACCACTGCGGGGGTGCTGGGGGCTGCCATTGATAAGAATATTTCCCGGCAGAACAGTGTTTCCGGGGTTGAGCTGCTTGACCGCCCAAGATCCAAGCGAAGGATGAGTTATGGTCGATGTCATGAAATAACTGGTGTGTGCAAGGTAGGTACCACGATCGTGAATACCTTGCGTAGAAGTCATCGATCGCACTAATGAAATATGATGCATTTGTTTCGCCAAGTTGGGGAACCACTCCGAAATCTGAATACCATCCGCACTGGTCTTGATAGCTTTCACGCCCCCCATTTCGGGCTTACCTGGCTTTGGATCAAAGGTGTCGATGTGCGAGATACCACCGCGCATGTAGAGGAAGATCACGCTCTTCGCCTTGCCGCCAACTTTATTTTCTGCGGCATGAGTAGTGCCAAATGAAGGCAGCAGGCTAACTCCAAAAACAGCTTTGGCAAAACTTTCTACAAAGGTGCGTCGATTGATGTCTGTGAGTATTGAGTTCATGTGTTAGCCCGTTTCTGTAAAGATTAAATCATGTGTTGGTAGCAATCATCTCACTAATAAAAAAGAAACTCAGGGGAATTCAAAAGAGCCCAGATAAGGTCTTGCTCTGGTGTCGGGCTAGCAGCCTTCATGACCGCTGTAATCTCAGCGAGCTCAGCATACTTCGCAGAGCGAATGAGAATCGCCCGATAAATTAGCTGAATGGCTTGCTGCCCTTGCAACTTGCTCGCAGCGAGCTGTTTACGCAGATACGAATCTTCCGCAAGTACACGGGTTGTTAAATCACCATTCATCAGTGCGAGCGAGTGCGTGGAATTCGGGTCGCGATTAAATGCATCAATCTCACGACGATCGGATTGCCCGAACTGTCGCAGGAAATGCCCAAGTGGTAATGGTAAGGGTGTTTCTGAGGCACGAATGAAATTTGTGGGAAGTGATTTCCAACGTGGGTCGGTCTCTATTGTAATCGGTTCGCCCTCGGGTTCTAATGCCATCGCCCGGTTCGCCTCTGCATGCGCAGCAGTCAATCTTTTCACTTCCTTTTCATCACCACGATTCTTGGCGGCTGCCAACGCTTTCTGCTGGTCTATCCGACGCAGACCGGCCTCGCGTTTCCTTGTATGCTCGGCTTGATCTATGCGAGCTTGCGCAATGATTTCATCAGCAGTCATCAGGGTTAGCTTACGCAGGTAGCTTGGATCAAGTGTGCCACCGTCGCGAGAAATAAACTTGCGTTTATCAATATCCTTCACAAGTAGGGCAAGATAAGAATCCCAAATCTGCTCTGCTGACAGTCGCCTTAGTTGTGGTCCTAAAAGCGTGGAAGTCATCCCAGGTTCTGGATTCTCTCTTACCGCATCACTTTGATACAACCGCGTATTCAACAACATTGCAATGAAGGCACGCTCATCGAAGCGCAGCCGAATCATCGTCTGTGTAAGAAAATCCATTAACTCTGAGTGCTCGGGATTAGGCAACGCAGAAAAACTATCCACGGGCTCGATCAGCCCTACGCCCATGACTCGCTTCCAAAGGCGATTTGCAATATTCTTCGCAAAACGCGGATTGCGTGGCGAAGTCATCCAGTCTGCCAATGCCTTGCGCCTATCATCTCCACTGATAATAGCTTCGTCTGCAAAAAGTGTGCGAGGTTCCACCAACTTTCCACGGAGCGAAATATCGTAGGCATAGGTATCGGGAAACTTCAGTTGCATATTCGTGTCTACGGTCAATCGCTTCAAAGGAGCAATCGTTCCGCTAACGCTCTGCCCGAAAGCCTCATCTTTTGGTAAAGCAGCCATCTTCGCTTTGATCTCAGGATACTGCTTCACATTATCGGGCGAATACCCACCGGGGCTGCCAAGATTACTCACCCCATAGGTAAACGCAACCATCTGATAGAAATCCTTCTGCGTGATTGGCTCTAATGGATGATCATGGCATTGCGCGCACTCCATTCGGGTGCCTAAGAATACGCGAGTCATGTTCGACATATGATCAAGAGGCATACCAAGATCGCGCACATAAAAACCGACTGCGCCGTTTTCCCACAGATACCCCTTCGCAGTCACCAACTTTCGAACAAATTCATCAAAAGCCATGCCCGAGCGGATGGCATCCTTCACCCAAGTATCATAGAGCCTGGCGGGTTGACCTTGGGCGATCTTCGAATTGATACGCAAAAGATCAGCCTTCCAATTATACATGTGACTGACATAGCCTTCGGTCAAGAGCAGTTCATCGATCAACTTCGAGCGTTTGTTACCATCCCGACTTTCAAGGAAACGAGTGCTCTCTTCTAGGCTCGGTATACGCCCAATGACATCGAGATAAACCCGGCGTAGAAAAGTCTCATCACTCGCAGGCGCATTTAGCTTGGTGCCCTTTTCCACATGAAATTGATCGATCCGCTTCTGCACTTCCAAACTCAATTGCTTAACATCTTTGGGTGAAAGCACAACATCATCCGCAGGCAATGCAGCACCTCGATGATTAAACTTCACCCATGAACCCAACTTCGCACCATCAGTAATCCATCGCCTTAACATTGATCGCTCTGCATCGTTTAAAGGCTGTGCCCCGCCCTTAATCGGAGGCATCACATTCTTATCGGTATGAGGCAGCGACACACGCTTCATTAACTCGCTTTCGTCTGGCTTTCCTGCAACGAACACATCGCCAACAAGGATTCCCTTTGCTGAATCAAGACGCAGGCCACTCTTTGGCTTTGCCTGCTTTTCGCTATGGCATCCAAAACAATGGTGATAAAAGATCGGCAGAATATCTTGCTCGAAGCGCGGCGAATCTGCGGCCCCAGCCTGTCCAACACAAGATAACATAGCAACGCATATGCCCAGCAATGCCGACAATGAAGGCTTCGAGTTCATGCAAAAATTATTCATTAATTGAGTTCCTGACTTGATGACCAGCATGAAACCAGAAAACATCGTAATGGCTGGAAGTGCGATTTGGAAATGAAAACCTTTTATTGAAATACACCAAACCTCTTGCAGATCAACTAAAATAAAGCTTATTACTAAACGAGGATTTCTGAAATCACCATGCATTCGCCATCGATTTGAGTAAGGCGCTGTTGTAATCCCTGAAAATAGCACCCACACGATATTTTTACCTTGCAGAAATCCAAGCTTGAACTTGCAATCCATGCAATTCAATCAGATAATAGTAGAAGATTTGATTTTTGTTATTCATGCCAGTTTTATTTTTAGCACCTGCGCCATCATTCCATAAGGGATTCTAATGTTAAAACCCCTCAATAGACGAACTTTTCTCCGCGCAGCAGGCATGACCATGGCTTTGCCCATGCTCGATGCAATGGAAGCAAAGCTTGGCGCTGCAGAAAAAGCAAAAGCTATCCCCCGTAGAATGGTTGCAATCCAAACGAACATGGGTATCCTGCCCCAATTCTTCTTCCCAGAAAAAGCTGGCAAAGACTACGAACTATCACCCTACTTGCAAAGGCTTGGCGCCCATCGCAAAGAAATGTCAATCTTTTCTGGCGTAAGCCTTCCTGGAGTTACAGGCTCGCACGCTGCTGAAAAATGTTTCCTTACCGGAACCCCACATCCTGAACGAGGCGGCTTCCGAAACTGGATCTCACTCGACCAATTCGCTGCAGAGCAAATGGGTAACCAAACCCGCTACCCTTCCCTCGTATTGGCAATGAGCAACGAAGGTGCAACCCTTAGTTACACACGCAGTGGCGCCCCTATCCCCGCAGAGAGAAGCCCTAAGAAGGTTTTCCAAACTTTGTTCCTGCAAGGCAAGAAGGAAGAAGTTGCTGCCAACATTGAAGCTATCAAGCAAGGTCGCAGTATGCTCGACTTCGTGGGCGATCAGTCGAAAAGATTGAACCGTTCACTTTCGAAAACAGATCAGGCACGCATGGATCAGTATCTCTCTTCCGTAAGAGAGCTTGAAAAAAGATTGCAAAGCTCGGAAGAATGGGAATACAAACCTAAACCCAAAGTTACTGCGCTGCCTCCAGAAGACATCGAAGATTCACGCGAGTTTGTCAAGAAAACTAAACTCATGTTTGATGTCATGAAGCTGGCTCTGGAAACCGATTCCTCCCGTATCATCTCATTATTCATCGATACCACCGTGATCCATAACATTACCCATCATGGCAACCGACCAGAAATGATTGCGGAACTGCGCTCTAAAGAAGAAGGCCAGTTCGATGTACTTAATGGTTTCCTCAATGGCTTGAGCGAGACTAAGGAAGAAGGGCAGTCGCTGTTGCAACGCACCATGGTGCTTTATGGCACCTGCATGGGCAGCGCCAACTCGCATTCCAATGTCAACCTGCCCGTGTTGCTTGCAGGCGGTGGGTTCAAGCATGGCCAGCATCTTGCATTCGATACCAAGAATAATTATCCTCTGAGCAATCTTTATCTTTCCATGCTGCACAGATTGGGGATCGAAGCGAAAGACTTCTCCACATCGAAGGGCACCATGACCGGATTGGAGATGGTGTGATCAATCCCATGCGACTTATTCAAACCAAAACCCTTTGGGCTCTTGGTTTTTATCTTGTATTGGTGCACCATTCATTTGCTGCAGAACCAACAACTAATCCCTTCCTTGAAAAGCACTGCATTGCCTGCCATGAGGGCGCGAATAAAAAAGGCGGCCTTGATCTTACTCTACTAAAGGTCGATCTAAGCAATTCAGACAACTTCAGCTCGTGGGTAAAAATTCACGATCGCATTCAATCGGGTGAGATGCCCCCGAAAAATAAACCCCGACCTTCCGAAACCGACAAAGCTGCTTACACAAAATCCTTGAAAGAATCGCTTCTAAAAACCGAGCAGGCAAAGCTTGCAGGCGATGGTCGCACTGGTATTCGCAGGCTTACCCGAACCGAATACGAGAACACAATCCGTGATCTTTTCGATATGCCTGGAATTGCACTGCAGGGCTTGCTGCCTGCAGATGGCTCCGCCCATGGTTTCGATAAAAACAGCGATGCCCTTGATATCTCGCATGTCAACCTTTCCAAATATGTTGAAGCTGCAAACCTTGCACTTGATCTTGCAATAGCCACCCGACCAAATCCTCCAATCGTGCAAAAGCGGCGCATCTCGCTTGCAAACTCAGGCGGTTTCGTTGCACATATCATCCTCAATGGCGATGGTGTACTGCTTAAAAACAAGAAACCTGATCCTGATTTCCCACCTGCTGCAGAGCAGAACCATCTGGATGAAGGCGCACACGAACGCATGGGGTCTTTTCGTAATGGTTCCAGCGTCGGGCTTTTCCGCCATGAAGATGAATCTGTAAGCCCGTACTTTATCGAACATGTAACCATTTATCCCGGGCTGTATCGTGTTCGCACCTCCTTATGGAGTTTCCAATGGGATAAGGGCCAGGTGCTTCCTTCTCGGGGAACAGAAGCTGCACGGTTATCGGTTGTGCAACTTACAGGCGATGGTCGTGGTGGCCAGCATCCCAGCTATGTATTGGGTTATTACAACGCCCCTTCCCTTGAATCCAAAGAACACGAATTAACCACTTGGCTAAATCACAACGAGATCATTGGATTCAACACGGCCTCACTAGCACCCGTTGCAAATTACTCAAGAAAAGGCCGTGCGATGGCGTTCACCGGCCCGGGTATAGCTTGCGATTGGCTTGATATCGAAGGGCCGTTGCACAGCGTATGGCCTCCGAAAAGCCATCAGACACTATTCGGCGATCTTCCCCTCACGGAGTTCAAGCAAGCGGAGCAAAAAGATGTAAGGCCGCCTCAGCGAAAGGCAATCAGACAGTTAGGCGCAGGGAAAAACCGGCCTGATCTTGTTACCGGGCTCTGGACGGTGCAAAGTGAAAACCCCTTGAAAGATGCTGATCGCCTTTTGGCTTCGTTTCTTCCCAAAGCTTTCCGCAGGCCAGTTTCAGATGATGTTCGCAAAGAATATGTCGCTCGGGTAGAAGAGCGTTTAAAAGCGGGCGATTGTTTTGAAACTGCAATGCGTTGGGCTTACCGGGCAGCGTTGTGCTCCCCCGATTTCCTTTACCATGTAGAACCAGAAAACAAGCTTGATGATTATGCTCTTGCAAGCCGTCTATCGTACTTCTTCTGGAACTCGATGCCCGATGCGCAGCTCACAGATCTTGCCTCCAAAGGAAAGTTAAAATCCAAAGAAGCACTGCGTGTGGAAGTTGATCGGCTATTAAAAGATTCTCGCTCGCAGCGTTTTATCGAAGACTTTTTAGGCCAATGGTTAAAGCTTAGGCAGATTGCTGCCAACGATCCTGACCGAGGGTTGTATCCAGAAGCGAACCCTTATTTGCAGGATTCCATGCTTGCAGAAACCCGGGCCTACTTCCGCGAACTCATCGAAAAAAATCTGGATGCATCACACCTCGTGAAATCTGACTTTGTCATGATCAACGAAAAGCTTGCAAAACATTATGGCATTAATGGTGTTGGCGGTGCGGAGATTAGAAAAGTTCCCTTACCAAAAGATTGCCCCCGCGGAGGATTTCTGACCCAAGCCGCAATTTTGAAAGTAACCGCCAACGGCACAACCACATCGCCTGTGCCACGCGGAGCTTTTGTTCTAGAACGCATTCTTGGAGAACGGCCTGATCCGCCCCCTCCAAATACTCCTGCAGTCGAACCGGATGTTCAAGGAGCAACCACCATACGCGAACAGCTTGCAAAACATCGTGCGGATTCTTCTTGCGCTTCATGCCATGCCAAGTTTGATCCCCCAGGTTTTGCCCTCGAATCCTTTGATGTGATTGGCGGATTCCGCACCCGTTACCGCTCCATAGGCGAAGGCGACAAACCAGAACGAGGCCCGATTGATCCGTTCATCAATATCAAGTTCAAACTAGGGCAACCGGTTGATCCTTCGGGCGTAATGCTGGGTGATAAGCAGTTCAAAGATATCCAAGAGTTGCAAGTAATTCTTGCTGCAAATCCTGAGCGATTGTTGAAAAATCTGTTGGAGCAATTTGCAGTGTATAGCACAGGCAGACCCATAGCTTTTAGCGATCGGGATCAAATTGCAAACCTAGTTGAAGCCACCATGAAAAACAAAGCGGGCATTCGAACCCTGCTTCAAGAATTTGTACAAAGCGAAATGTTTCAGACCCGCTAATAATTTTATCTAGGCTAATAACAATGACTATTTCAAATGCATTCATTAAGACCGCTATGGCAATGGGTTTCTTACTCGTAGCACTGAATGTTCATGCGGACGAAACAAAAACCAAGGTGCGCCTGTTCGGAGTTTTCTCTCCCGACCGAGAAAAAGACCTCCGGAAAATTACCGATGAATGGACCGACATCAAACTAGAGTCAGTCGATTTCAAACATGCAGAAGGCGTATTTGTTTTCGATGCTGATAAGTTGTTCCCAAAAGCAAAACCTGAGCAGATCATCACCAACCTTGATAACAAACTTCGTACCTCAAGCAATAGTACCTTTGGTATCAAGCCCCTATCCACTGTGGCGAAAGATAAGCTAGTTCGAATTGAAATTGGTGTGGTTGGCCTCGATTGCAAGGCTTGCAGTTTTGCAGCCTACAATATCGTTGCAGGCGTTGATGGCGTAGAACAAGCAACTTGTAGCTTTAAAGATGGCTTGATAACCGCATTAATCGATCCCGCTAAAACACAGAAATCTGTTTTGGAAGAGACTCTAAAAAAGCGCAATGTAACCCTCAAACAAGACCAGGTTACCAAGTAAAGTCATTCAACTACTCTTTCCTTTTTTGCACCACGGGCTGATTATCTACCCAGCGCTTCAACAGCAGATACCCCTCATCGGTTGGGGTATAACGCCTACCTCCCTGATGCCCATCTTCCTGCGCATCTTCAACATTCAATGGCTTGCGAAGTACTTTACTCTTAGGCAGATTCGACAAGTCCACACGCTTTTGCATAAGGCGATAGTTAGCCAATAAATTTGATGTTGAAATATAACCAAACTCATCTGCAGGCTGAAGTGTAAGCGAAGGCACCTTACCAGGAACCGCATGGCAAGCCAGACAACTTTTGGAATCTTCACGCTTCTGCCTAACCAGTTCGGGCATGACATAATCACGAAAATAAACAACATCATCAAGCTGCGCTTTGGTCGGCTGAGGGGTTCCATCAGAGGCCAATGAAACCGAAGGATCTTTTTCCTTTCGTAATGCATCCATCAATTCAGGCAAGAACTTTTCGGTCCCCTGCTTCAATACATTTTCTGCAATCCTTTTGAGTTCTCCGACCTTTTCAAATTCCACAACCTTGGTTAAAGCATTGAGTACTTCAGGGTTACGGCGCAATGCTGTTTGATTGGCCATCTTGACTGCCAAGGCATGGGTTGCAGGATCTGCATTAGGCCCAAGTTGATCCAGATAAAGTTGCAAGGCACGATCCTTGATCGTCAAATTTTGATCTGCAGCATCAGGCTTGGCATCAGGTTTAACTTTTATTGCAGCCATGCCTTTATGAGATAAAATCCACGAGATACTTCGAACCCAAAGATGGGCTTCGAGCGGATTAAATGTTTTCGAAGGGAAGTAACTTCGGAACACAAGATCCTGTTGCAAATCTGGATTTGTAGCAAGTACCTCGCCAAGCCCTTCTGCAAGGTACCAATTCGCAGCGAATGTTTTTTCTGCTTCTGCTTTCTTAGCGGGGTCAGTAATTGCTGCAATTGCTTCACGTGATTGATAGTTTTCAAATTTCGGAATGATCAGGTTAAAAAAGTTCCGCTGCTGCTCTTCCGTTGTTGGAATCACCCAATTAACCTTGGCCCAAAGCCGAAGTATAGGCTCGGAAATCTGAGTCCTTCGGGGTGGCTCCAATGCGCCACGCATAATCTGAGCTATCTGAGGTTCGACCAATTCAGGGACCGCTGCCAACTTAACTAATCGTGGATCCGTGATTGCTTTTGAAGCTAGTTCCCTTAATGGCTCAGGGCCTTTCAATGAGTAATTGACAACGAAATCACCCAGCTCACGATTGGGAATACCAGTCGCTGCTTCCAAGCCAATACGAATCATGTCGAGATCTTTTTCTTCCTTGTTGGTTTCCAAATACGATAACATGGCATTCCCAAATAACTGCCCTGCACCAGGCGTTGCATATCCCATTTGGCCCGGGCCACCATCACCACCAGAATAAGTATAAAAGGTTCCCGAAATGCCAACTAATCTTCGGACCAATCTTTTGCGAATTTCTGGGTCAGCATTTTCAAGGCGATCATTAAGCATCGTAATAAGATTGGCCAACTCCTTATATTGATGAGACCGAGAAGCATTTGCCCTATGCCCGTTTGCAATAAACAATGCATGGCTTGAGTAGCGATTACTGTACTCGACCAGAGAATTGGGCTCTGCTGTTTCCAACATGCGTGCCCAAGATGCATTGATTGCATTTCGTATAGGCGGGTTCCAAACCCACCACTGCCAGGCGGCCTTAACAGCCCAAGCCCGCACTGCTGGGTGTGAATCTTGAGTAAATGCGTGATCAAAAAGCTTGCCCAATTTTTCCCAATCTACCTTAGAGCCTGAAAGAACAGCATCAGCACGCATGTTGAGAACTTGCATCATTGATTCTCGTGCATAGTCATCCCCCGAAGATGCGATTTCATAAACCAAATCCCAACCTTTATCATCGAGAAGAGTCTGCCTAAAACCCCAGACCGCTGCATCGCGAACCATTCGCACTGGGTCTGATAAGCCTGCTTTTAAAGCGTTTAATGCCCCTTCATGATGAAGAGATCCAAAGCCAATCATGGCCCAATAACGCACACCAGCATTGGTATGCTTGGCTGCTTCAACCAATTGTCCAAGATCTTTTTCATTCCCATGCAGAGCAGCGTGTCTGGTTTGTTTTACAATCGCAGGCAGCGAGTTATTTTTAATCGCAACATCTTCATCACCATCTTTCCTCGCAGGATAAATCCGAGACAACGCATGAAGAGCGTATGCTGATGTTACGAATCCAGTTTGAGCAGCACGATTCCAACGGCCAGATGGATCTTGCATTGCTAAAAGAGCCTTCACAGCTTTAGCCACCACGGGATCATCTTTACCCCGCCCTGCACTGGTCAGCCCCATGATCGCTAGGGCAGTTGGTGCAGGATCAGAAGACTCTAAATTTTTTCCTTTTTTGGATGCAACTTTTCCATCGGGATCAAATCCCCAAGAGCCATCTTCATTCTGGATGCGAACCAATCGAGCTTCATCTTCTGAAATTACTTTTTTTACATCTGCGATAAATTGTGCCACCGCCATGGCGTTTATAGGCTTCTTATCGAGTTCGGTTGCCTTGCGAAGTTCTTGTTCATATTTGCCAATAGGAAAGATTCGATGAAAATAATCTAGCCTAAGCGCAGCGTCATCGGTGAATTTGGGTTGCACAGCGAGCACCTTACGGGCTTTATCCTCGAGAGCACGGAAGTATTCGGGCTTCGAATGTTTTTGCCAAGCTGCTTGAAGGATTTCAGAAGAGAAAACATAAACGATCACTTGCCCAACATTAGAGCCAGGCCCTGCAGCATTGATGCCACCCGGTTCCCCCGTTTGAAGTACAAAGTTGGTTGTGCGCAATTGCATTGCAGAGTGCAATTTCAAAGGTTGCAAAATACGCTCTAAATGAACAATATTAAAGCCCGCAGCTCGGGTACCGGCTGGTCCATCACCAAGATCAAGTGGCGCAAGGCTTGTATTGTTTGCTGCATCCTTTAACTCATTGGTAGGGCGCAGGCATTCATACATAACATTGCGAAGGTGCCAAAAGTTCTGAACATTTTCAAGTTTATAGCCATTTAAAAGGGGAACTGCGGGGCCCCAAACTCCCGATTGCGTATGACAACTCATGCAGTTTGTTCCAAGCAGATTACCCGTATCGCGAATACGGCGTTCAACGCTTGCGCCCCTTGGCCGATTTGTCAACCATGCATCAACCTGCCCAATTTGTGTGTACATCCCCTGGCGGATTGCCAATCGTGGATCCTCGTAGGGGCCTGCCTTAAGCAACCGAATTTGTAACTGATATCCAGGCGCATTAGCCTCAACACGAAAATAATAAACTTCGCCAGGCTTAAGTGTCCTGCAAATATTTGCACGATGTGATTCCTCTTGTTGATGGGTGCGTTCATTTGCATCCGCCCCTTCACGATATTCCAACATCACCAAAGACCCAAGTGACTCAGATGTTTTCTTTGCATCTTTATTAATCTGATAACAACGAATCCTATGTGCGATCAATGGATTAGGCATGCCTAACTGTGCGGTTAATAACCGCTGCTCGGTGCCCTTATAGACAAACTTGTACCAGTCTTCTCCCGATTGGCCGACTTTACCATTGTCAAAAAACTCTATATCATCGGCACCACCCAAGATCTCCCAGGTGCGTACTGCATTTCCAGGAGAAGGGCTCAATTCAATCGTCTGAGCAAGTTCAGGCAAATCATTTGGCTCGTATTCAAATACGGTACGCTGGTCGTCCTCATCTTTGGAATTAATAACAAATGGTGTTACTTCGATTGTCATCAGGGCCTTGGTGCCTTCAGGCCAAGCTGTGATTTTAGGCAGGGGAAAAAGTTTAGGCGTATTACCTTTTTCTCGCCAGCGTATGCTTGCATTCCCAATAGGGTCTTCGTCAACCACGGGTGTAATCCGAAGCGTGTACTTGCCAGAAAAAGGTGCTCGGTAAGTCGTATAAACATCGCCATCAAGCGCATGAAGAATCTTACGCCAGTTGGCTGCGGCGGGCGCTCCTTCGGGTGATTGCCATTCAACTGCTATACGCCCATTAGCAGGCAATTTGGAAGGCTCATTAATGCGGACGGAAATCTCAACTGCTTCCCCCGCTTTAAGGTCGTAAACCTGCTGCATGGTTTCAACAAGAACCACAGGCCCTGCTTTAATCTGCAATGGTTTAATCAACAACAGCATCGATAGTGCTAGCAAAAAAAAGAATCTGGCCATATAAAATAAGCTCCGAGGATAGTTACATCTGGCAATCACGATGTCAGGCAGGCAGAATCCATCTTAAAAGAAGTATTGGTGAAATGCCAGAAAAGATACTGCATCGATATAGGATAGTTCTATTTTTGCAGTAATATGCCATGATTCCATTAAGCTAATATGCCGATCATTTAACCCCAGGGCCAAAGGAGCCAAACATGATAACCAAATATTCCATAATTAAAGTAATTGCAATTTTTATTCTGACTACGCCCATAGCTGCAGAATCATTAGCTCAAACGCCCAAACTTACCGCAAATAAATCTCAGGATAGTATCGCTGCAACCATTAAGGCACTATCTACCGATTGGTCTACTGCGATGCTTAAGGGCGATGCCAGCATTCTTGAACGAATCTGGGCAACCGATTTCATTTATGTCGAACCAAATGGAAAAAGGTTCAACAAAGTCGAAGGAATCGCAGGCATGAAAAACAACACAGAGAAGCTAACTTCTGCAGTAGCTGGCTCTATTGATGTTCGTGTTTATGGTGGTGGAACAGTTGCAGTAGATATCGGCGACTACAAAGAAATCGGCACTGATAAAGACGGCAAGCCTTTCGAAAGATTGTCCCGCTTCACCAATGTATGGGTTTTAAAAGAAGGCAAATGGCAATGCGTCAGCGGCCATGCCTCGAGTGTACCGGTAAAATAGTAATTAATTTTATTAGAGTTCATCACCAGAACAAATAATGTTCAGGGAATGCACTTTTATCATTTGGCATGATCACTGATCAGCGTACTTTTTATTCCGAGAAGATCTACAACTTCTTTGACAATACCCTTGTTTTTCTTTGGTGCGCTGAAGTACCAGTTCTCTAAAAAGCTTTCAAAACTATTGGTGGCATCAGGTCGGCCAAGGTTTAGGTAGCGAAAAGCTTCCCACTGGCTGGGATCACGCTCCAACATTTTAAAGATATGAATCGCAACAACTCTATTTCGCTCACGAAGATGGGGGTCAGCTTTTAGAGCTGGACGGTTATCATTAAACCACTGGGGCATTTTTTCTACGGTTGGTATCTCGGTATCTTTTAACAATTTATCAAGATACTCTTTGAGGGCGGGCGCAAAACTTTTCCAATTCGTGTATGGGGGATCAGTCTTCCATGTTTCTGCCATTCGGGCTAACACAAATAATGAAGCAACCTCAGCTACAGTTTCTTCAAACCACTTATTCTGATTCCCAATCTTATTATCGTTTATACGTTCATAGTGAGAAACAATATGACCAAGTTCATGACCAAACTGAAAAGCAAGCTGCGCCCAAAAACGACCCTTAACAGCCAACCGAACTGTGTATTCCCCATTTGCCGCCCGTTTAAAATCAACTTGAGGCACAGTATCTGAAGCTACAACATGAATGTGGATGATCTTGTTCTGCGGAATATGCTTCAGCAACTCCCGACCTGTAGATTCGAGAACCCTTCGAATATCTTCTGGCGATGCACCACCCCATTCCCCAGCTTCTATTCGAAATACCAATTGTTCAGATATGGGAATTCCTTCAGACGGGAATGCGAGTGCACCCATGCTTGCAAAACATAAAATGAATGCAAGACTGAGAAGGATAATTTTATGTTTCATGCAAACGCTCCGCCGCTGGTTTATAGCAACCAACAACAAAATTTAGAAAACGTTGGCTGATTACCTTTCTTTATAAATGATATCCACTGCGAGGCCCGCTGCTAGCATTAAAATAGCCTTAGCGGGTGAAGGTTCATCATTTAAGGCGATAATGTAATTATCTGCAGAGGTGAACATTTCTTTTCCTACACCGGCCCACTTCTTAGTAATTGTTCCTATCTCGTTTTGTTCTCTATCAAGAAATTTAAAAGTCCATCCAACCCAATTTCCCTGCACAAACGCAACTTCATTTCCTGAAGAATCGTAAACATAAAACGCTCCTCCAATGGTAAATAATTTGCTTTTAAGCCAGCCCAGCACTACTCCATTGGCGTCACATATATCCACCTTTGATCTGAGGAATGTGACGCCCCTTTGAATAGAAAACAATAGCCTTGATGGATCATCAAAATCGGACCCTTCATAGACAAAAACCTTCGTAGGAAGGATTCTTTTTTCCACTAGGAAACGCAATACATGAACGAGCGTTCCGGGCTTTTCCTTGGCAATTCCTAATTGGTTATGGGTTTCGGGGTCAAGAATATCATAAGTATCGGAAAGCTTGAACACCCCGACATGCTCTCTAATAAAATATGTTTTACGGCTTAACATGATCTCACCTTTTATTAAATGTACATCGCTTACACGAGTCTTTGTGCCTTTGTGATAAGACCTTCATTAAATAATCACAATCCACCTATCATCTACAATTCAAAATTAACTTATTTCAGTTGATTTTAAACTAAAAGTCTGACTATTAGTGTTATAATCTTGATGTTGTTTTGAGATTAGAAATATACAAGTGTTAAGGTAATGCTTATCAGTTTCAAAACACAAGTAATTTAAGAGAATAATGAAATGAATTTATCAAAATTAGCAGAGATGCTTGGACATGTTTGTTTTTTCGGAGGCTTTGCCAGCATTATTGGCTCTATCGCTATCTGGTATTTAAAGACCAATGGCGTTGAATCCTCAGAGCTAAAAGCTCATGGCGAAAGATTTGGTATTTTCGTGGGCCTATGGGCACCCACATTTTTAATTCTTAGCCACAGGCTATCCCACTTCGCCAAGGAATCATCTGGGAAGTAAGTTTAGTCATCAAGTAAGAATTACTTGCTTTACTGGTTATATGACCACCCTTAAAAACATTGCGTTAATTTAAGGGTGGTTGTTTTTTATTTTCTGACCAAAACTTCTTTGCCACAACAATATCACTGTTCTTCTTATCTTTTTAGCATTTAATTCAATAGCATGACTTTTGATCTTGTGATTTAACCCCTTGTTAAGCTTCGCTATTTCCAACTACGATTCCTGATCGTTAAACCCATTTGACATTCAAGAAAAGGTGAAGTTTAATTAAGGCATGAAAACAATAGTCTTATTATGTACGCTTGCAATAGCCCTAGCAGCAGCAGAAAACCCAATCAGCCTTAACCCACAACAACGCACCAAGTTGATGGAGCTAATTAAAACCGACAAAGAGGCCAAGGCTCGTTTTGAAACCTTAAAACGCGCTGCGGACAAAGCTCTTAATGATAAGCCAAATCCTATACGGGTCATCCAAGGCGAAGGCAAATTTAAGACCGATCCTCTTGCAATCAAAACTCGCGAAAGCCTCGGAGATATGCGGAAAATGTATTTCTTCGCCTATATTTTCGCTGCAACAGGCGATACCCAATACGCAGATAAGGCCCGCGAATTCATACTGGCTTGGGCGCAGCAAAATATGCCAACGGGTAACCCAATCGATGAAACCACGCTCGATGATCTTTTCTTCGCTTTTGATCTCACACAATCCCAGTTTTCCCCCGCAGAGAAAAAAATAGCCCAGGCCTGGATGCGCAAAGTAGCAGACACTCAAATTGCCATTGGTTTGATGCATGCAAGAAAAGGTGATGGCATATCTAAAAATAATTGGCAAAGTCACCGCCTTAAAATCGTCGGGCTGATTGGCTATACCCTCTCAGAAAAGAAATACATCGATTATGCAGTTGAAGGATTCAAAAGGCAGATCGAGGTAAATCTCAGGTCTGATGGATCAAGCATTGATTTTCACGAACGCGATGCATTGCATTACCACTGCTACGATATCGAACCCTTGCTGGAACTTGCGATAGTGGCCAATAACAATGGAACCAATCTTTACACCTACAAATCAAAAAGTGGTGCATCGTTGGAAAAATCGGTCAAGTTTCTTTTGCCTTTTTGTTCGGGTGAGAAAAAACACCCCGAATTTGTCAAATCAACTGTAGCATTCGATCGCAAGCGGGCTGAATCTGGGGATGAGAACTATAAGGCTGGCCATCTTTTTGATCCAAAAAAAGGCGGGCATACTTTAGAACTTGCTGCAGCCTTTGACAAAAATCTTTCAGAAGTGTACTGCCAAGCAACTGCCCGTACTGCGTCGATTTATCCATCGTGGCAATTTGTAATTAACGCTGCCCGAGAAAAATAATTTATATTTCTAGGACAAGCGGTGAATCAAAATACCACCCTTAAAATATCAGAAATTCAATATCAAGATCGCAGGCATGACTTAGATGCCTTGCGTGCATTTGCCATGTTTCTTGGTATTGGATTGCATGCATCATTAAGTTTTGTTTCACTTCCCTGGCCTGTTCAGGATATTACACAACCTAACATTTTTATTTTTTTCATAGTCCTCGTTCATGGCTTTCGAATGCCCCTGTTTTTTCTGCTGAGTGGTTTTTTCACCATGATGCTTTTTCGCAAAAGAAACATCAAATCATTGATTTTACAAAGAATACTCCGCATTCTTCTGCCCTGCTTGATTGGGTGTTTCACCATTATTCCGCTATTAGGTTATGTTTCAAGAGAAACAGTCAAAGCCGGTTCGATAAGTGTGCACTTGGATGAAAATTCGCTTGCAGGGGCAATCCGCAAAGGCGACAGAAAAACCATCAATATATTCCTTATCAACCCAAATGAAATTGAAAAACCAGACAAAAGATTAGGCGTAACACCCCTTTCATGGGCTGCAATGATAGGAGATCTCGAAACAGTTTCCGCATTAATCAAGCAAGGCGTAGATGTAAATTTAGCCAACAAGGACGATACCACCGCACTGCATGGCGCAGCTTTTTTAGGCAGAGATGCAATTGTAAAACTTCTTTTATTTCATGGTGCCAATGCCAGCAAACGCAGCAAAGCTGGCTTCACCGCCTTGGAAGGTACTTTTGCAGATTCAAATACCACAACCTTAATTTTGAATATACTTGGCATTCAACCACCCAATGAAACTGATTTAACTTCAGGAAGAATTAGTGTTCGTAACAGATTATTGTTAAACCAGTTTTTAACCCCCGCTTCAAAAGACGAGGCCAAGACAGTCGAAATAACCAACCCTAAAGAACAAAATGAATTTTATAAACGTTATCAATCTTGGCTTACTTCAACTTTTTTCCAGATAAATTTCTTTAACAAACCAACGCACCTGTTTAAAACCAGTATTTTTAATCATCTCTGGTTTCTTTGGTTTCTCTGCTGGATGCTTCCATTATTTCTTGTTTTTTTCAATCTAGGATCCCTTTTATTTCGCAATTTAAATCCCAACACCATGCGCATCCTTAAAAAGACAATGCTATATATTTTAATCCCCGCACCTTTGTTACCACTTTGTCTCATGGGTGAAATACTTGGCCCAGACACCTATACCGGGATACTCCCACCCCCACACATGTTGTTTTATTACATGATCTTTTTCAGCTTCGGCTTGATCTATTTCGACTTAAATGATTCTGCATGTAAACTCACACGCTTTTGGTACATTATGCTGCCATTGGCTTTGTTCCTAATTTTTCCTGCAGAGATTGTATTCAAGGACAACTTACCATTGAACCTTTTGATGCAAACACTCTTAATATGGAACATGGCATTTGGAATGATGGGAATGTTTCATGCACTTATCAAGAAAGAAAACATCTTCATTCGATATTTATCTGATTCTTCTTATTGGATTTATATTGTACATCTGCCTTTAGTCATAGTGTTTCAATTCCTCGTCAAAGAGTGGCCTACTAGTGCTTTATTAAAATTCCTACTGATCAATATTGCGACGATCACCCTGCTTCTTGTCAGTTATCATTTGCTGGTTCGTTCGACATGGATTGGATGGTTGTTGAATGGTCGAATGATGCCTTGGTTCCCCAAAACTTCCACGACACAAACAAATAATTAAAACAGTTGCTTACGCTCTACTTCTTCTTGGGCGCTACTTTATTTTCGAGGTGTTTTTTGAGATCCGCGGGGTCAGGCAATATTTAAAATCGCATTATTGTTGAAACTTTTCTGCTTCATCCGCTGAAAGCGATATTGCCTTTCCATTATCCCAAACAATAATTGGCGTATTGGTTTGGCGTGCTTTTTCAATTACTTTGAGGGTTACCTGCTTGAATGCTATTTGGACTTCGAGCAGCATAGAACTTTTAGATTTTTCATGGCTTGGGAGATCTTGATTTATCATTGTTTTTTCCCACTGGGCGCTAAAGATATTAAGCGAAATACATAATGACCATTCTTTTAGAAATTTTTCGGGTACGTTAAAATTGTATCCTAACAACCACAAACTTTAAATGTTCACATATTCCTAAAACAACATACTTTTGGTGTTTTTCCCAAAAGGCTATTTAAAATCTAGATTGTTGCTTACGCTCTACTTCTTCTTAGGCGCTACTTTATTTTCGAGGTGTTTGTTGAGGTCTGCGAGGTCAAGTTTATTTGGCGCACCCTTTTCTGGAATCTCTAACCCTGCACTCCAAAGTATCCCATTGACAACCAACTGACGCAGACCATCCTTGCCCCAATTGGATTGCATATGGCCGCCTGTATAAGAGAAAGCCCTGCCACCCTTCGAGGATTCAAACGCCCAGCCTACGGTTTCGGGATTTGGTGCATTCTTTTTAGCTGAAGCTGTGCTTCGCATTTTTTCAGGTGGATTGATCATAACCAATGGGGTAACACCCTTGGCAGCAAAGTTCATATGAAACAACCAGCCTTCATCAACTTCGAATGGAGTGACTCCCCGTGTGATTGGATGTTTTGCAAACTGATCCACCGTTGAAACCCAATGGCCTCTGCAAGAAATACTTTTTTCCCAAACGCCACCCGCCCACTCCAAAGCAAGGCTCTTACGATCAGCAGGGTATTCGATGCAATTATGCAAATGAACCAAACCTGCACCTTTGGAAACTGCGTTTTCAATGACTTTAAGTTTGGAAGGTTCCAGATAGGCTTGTTTACCATCACCTGTTAAGAAAAAGACAATCGCAGAAGCATCGTCAAAGACTTTTTCATTTTTTGGCCAGCCATCGCGCACTAAAATAGGGTGCACGCCCGGGGTTTGCTGAAGCATGTTAGCAAGAAGAACAATACCTGCGAAGTATTCATGTTCACCTGTGGGCTTGGCTTCGGGTTTACCTGCGATAAGGACGATTTTTTTGGCTTTTTCAGAAGTAGGCAACTGCTCCAATTTTGGTGCATCCCAAAAAGCAAGGGTTGCGGAAACTGAAACAAGTAAAGCAATCAAAGCTGCAAATCGCATCGCATCATCTCCATGAAATAAGTAAGATCTTATTATCATGAAGGTTTCAAAAATCACATGCAAGTAGAATTTCCCTAAAAGGAAAAACACTGCGCTGATTAAACAAGATAAAACTGGTTATGCAGCCATCCGTTTTTCAGAATTCATTTCGCGAACAAGCGTGGATTTCATGACATCTTCAAGGGCTACAAGGGCACGCGCAGCAGTTGCTCCATCCAAAACACGATGATCAAAGGTTAGTCGGACATCGAGGTTGCCCTCTTTATCAAGCATGCCGTAATGTATCTGGGTGGTAAGAATCGGCATAAGATTTAGCAATCCTGCACCCATAGAACTCACGGAAGAAATCGCAAAAGTACCAAAGTTATGGCATCGCCTAGGCCCTTCAACATTAAGGGTGTACCACCAAATGAATTTCCGAATGATTGAAGGTACAAGGCTAAGTGCCCGGGTTCGGGTGTAGGAGCGAACCTCTTCGATTGGATCGTCTTTATGATGCCTGATGATCTCATCAATTTCAATAAGGGTGCGATTTTCCGGCCCACGCACATAGCCATAGATCACAATATTTTCGTCATTGACAACCCGTTCAACATTAATCGAGGCGATGCTATGGGGGTGTTCATAAAATTTAGGCCAAGGGAAACTCATAAAGCTTCTACGCAATTCGGGGAAATCCCGTGCGACCAAACCATAACCTTTTGCAAAAATACTTGTCCAACTCGGTTTATCGGGGCTCATTTGCCTTGCAATCTTCACCGAAGATAAGCTCATTTTTCTCTCAACAGTTGCAATCGGAATCTTAGCACTGAAGTGCATCAAATCGAGCACGATTTTTCTGTAAGGAGAAAGCGAAAGGTAATGCCCGGATGCTTTTGTCATGTTCCACATAGCCCATTTAAGCTTTTCATCTACTAAAGTTAGTATGCACTTAATAGTAATTTCCCGTAATTATCAATATCTGTTTTGGATTTGGTAATCTGAGAAAAAACGGTAGCATCCATTCGTATAAAACCTATTTATTCAACAAGATAGGGAATATGGATGGACTATTCGCCTATGACGAAAGAACCAAAAAGAGTATGATAACAAATTATATTGCCCATAAGGATAACAACGAAACGACCATGCAAACCACCTTAATTCCAATGCTTACCATGCTTATCCTTTCTTCTCCATTATTTGCAGCAGAGCCCAAAGCATTTCTCAATATCCCTTACACCGAAACGAAGAACGAAAAGCAAACCCTTGATCTATTTGCTCCGCCTGATGCCAAAAACCTACCCATCATATTTTGGATACATGGGGGTGGCTGGCAGGCAGGCAATAAGGAAGATGTTCAAATCAAACCTCAGGCCTTCACTGCAAAAGGTTTCATTTTTGTCTCCACCAATTATCGATTGATCCCCACTGCCTCCATCAAAGAGATGGCAGGAGATATCGCAAAATCAATGCGCTGGGTTTTTGATCATGCAAAAGAATATGGAGGCGACCCCAGCACCTTCCTTGTTATGGGGCATTCTGCAGGAGCGCAACTTGCTGCACTGCTTTCCACCGATGAATCTTACTTGAAAGCTGAAAAATTACCCCTGACGATTATCAAAGGTTGCGTGCCCGTCGATGGCGACACCTATGATGTGCCAATGCAAATCGCAATGGTTATTGAACGTAGTGCCATCAGTTATCGCAAGAAATTCGGGGATGAAAAACAACAGAAAGAATTATCCCCAGTGACTCATGTCGCAAAAGGAAAAAACATACCACCCTTTTTGATACTGCATGTAGCTGGACATCCAGAAACAGGTGGCCAATCCCAGCGGTTGGTTAAAGAATTACAAGGTGCGGGGATTTCTGCTAGTGCCTATCCATCCGAAGGCAAAACCCATGGCAGCATTAACGCAGACCTCGGAAAAGTTGATGATAAACCAACGATTGAACTGTATTCGTTTCTTGAAAAAGTGTTAAAGAAATAAGGCTCTTATTTTAACCAGCAAAGGGATTTATCATGAAAAAGTACCTGTTCGGCATAATGGCATTTTTGGTTTCAACCATGTTGGTACAAGCAGCAGAAAACACTGATGAATTAGCAAAAAAAACTGCGGGTGATTTTCTCGATGCATTTAAATCCAACAAGATTGAAGCTGCGATGAAAATTGCAAGCACGCCTTTCTATCTTAAAAATCGCGACCTGATCAAAGATAAAGCTGAGCTAGAAAAACACTTCAGTGAAGAATTCAAAAAGAATGCAGGCAAAGTAAATGACCTTACGCATTTAGTTAAAGAAATCCATTCATTCGAAAACATC
>Ga0207940_1000105_pt1 | contig 27502 bp, 19 predicted proteins | sample LakMenEpi06Jul12_FD_150676 | JGI IMG/M metagenome (GOLD analysis project Ga0207940, IMG submission 150676) | Freshwater microbial communities from Lake Mendota, WI - 06JUL2012 deep hole epilimnion (SPAdes) | ecosystem: Environmental > Aquatic > Freshwater > Lake > Epilimnion/Euphotic zone ... | reverse complement strand
TGGGTATAGCTTTTGCCTTCTAGGAAGCTTTCTATTTCTGACTGCTCCAATAAACAGTAGGTTCATAGGTTGCAGAAAGATCAATTCTAACATCATCCACCATGTCGAGTGGATAGGTTACAGTTGCTTTCACTTTATCACGATCAAGAAGGTTTACGAGCGCGCCTGCAGATACTACGATTTCAGCGCATAACCAACGGGTGCGATCGTCATGAGTGGTTGCAAGGTATTTTTCCTTGATGCCACCACGGTGCCTGAAATAAGTACCTTGCAATAAAAGCCTCCACATCGCATAGCGCTTGCCTTCCTGTGCATAAGCAAAGTTTGTAAGGGTTTCGGATTCATCTTTAGTAAGTGCACGCTTGGCTTGCCTTACTTGGATGCTGCCTTTAAAGTCATAAAGTCTTGGTTCGATATCCAGCAGAAAAACATGGAGCGTATCATCAGGCCCTGATTCAAGTACTGCGAAACTACCATCGGTTTTCTTAAAAACAATGCCTGCATGGAAGGGTGGTGCGGTACCTGCGATTTTGTAAAGCTTAGTCCAGAAAGGGCTCATGTCGTCAAAAAGCAGGATGTCACCTTCCCTAGGAGTGTAGGGGCGTGCGGTTTTTTCAACCTTTCCATCTGCGTTACTTGTTTGATCCCAAAGATAGCCAAATGATTTTTGGCTCGGTTCTGCATTAACTGCCGAGGTAGCCAGAAAAGTTGCTAAAAAGATTGAACCTAAGCTGCTGATCACGATGAAAATCCTCCTGTCCATGGAGATAAAACTTACATCATTTTATCGACAGCAAAATGCACTTAGACAAACCAAAATCAGTTGTAATACTTGCTTGAATGGCAATAAAGTTCGAAGAATATGCCCTGTATTGATTATGCTGATAAGGGTTGATTATGCTGGCTGAATTGGGTTTTGCAGGTTGTATCAAATGTTCGGATTATTTTTTTTGGTAGCCAAACCTATGTATTAAATAGCGGTCGCCCATTCTTCCATAATTGATGGGATCAAATCCAAGTAAGGGCCTGATAAATCCAGGGAAAATTGCATCTCGCTGGCGTTTTAATATTACCTTCATCACAACTGCAATGCACTTTTCTAAAGGCCATAATCTGAAAGGCAGTACGGGCGTTTTTGTAAGAACTTTGCCATCTCCACCCAAAATTCGTTGTCTTAATGGGGTATCTATGAATCCCGTCGAAATAACACCAATATGTACACCATCCCGATCCACTTCCATCCTCACGCTGTCTAATAAGCCTTGCAATGCAAATTTACTTGCCCCATAAATCGAATATTCAGGAACCCCTCTTTTTCCAGTAAGGCTGCTCATCGCAACAAAAGATCCCTTTGTTTTTTTTAGAAAAGGAAGTGAATGATGAAGCAGATACAAGACACCAAAGAAATTCACTTTCATTAGGTATTCGATCGCATCGATTTTTGATTCTTCAAAAGGCGCACGCATGGAAACGCCCGCAGCAGCAAATACTAGATCGATTTTTCCAAATTTTGCAATCGTTCCTTCCACCAACTGTTTCACCTGTTGTTCTTCTGAAACATCTGTAGGTATCACAAAAGGTGGAATCGCTGAAGCTGGAAATTCTTTTTTCGCTTCTTCTAGCTTTGCCAGATCTCTACCAGAAATAACCAAAGTATAGCCAAGCGCTGAAAGTTTCTTGGCGGTTGCAAGGCCGACACCGGAAGATCCACCTGTAATCAGCGCAACTTTTTCGCCAGTTTTTGACATGCCTTTTTCCAACCGCCATTTTTATTTTAAAACTTTTGTTACAATTCAAAAATAAGTATAAGCTGCAATAAAACCATAGGGGTAATTATATGACACTAAATTTCAAACTTCTTGTGATTATCTTTATACTTCTGCAATCCTCGGGCCTTTTAGCCCAACAACCGACAGCGGAGCAACAAATTCAGGAGGCTTCTAAGGTTTATGAACAGGCGCTCACCCAGAAAAATGAACTTTTGTTGAAATCCATCCTTGCGGATAATTTCATCCTGACCACTGCATCAGGCAAGGTTCTTACCAAAAAAGACATGATGTTGAATCTAACCAAAGAGGGAACGAAGTACGATAAATTTGAATCTTCTGAAGTGAGGATTAGCGTCTTGAATGATGCTGCAATAGAAACAGGCAAAGTTCATACAGTGGGAATCCGGGCAGGAAAGAAAATTGCAGAGACAACCCGATATACCGATTTCTGGATCAAGATTCAGGGCAAATGGCTCTTACTCGCGGAACATTCCAGCTTTATTCCTAATCCTTAGCCCTACTTCTTCTTTGTACTTTTCTGAGTACTTGCGGAGCCTTTCGAACGACCTAGGCCATCTTGAAACTTTACCGAACTGCCCGAGGTTGATGCACTTCCTGTTTTCCTTCCCAATTCATCATGAAATGAAATATCATTTCCTGAACGCTTTGCTTCGCCCTGCCTACGGCCGGTGTGATCGTAGAAAGTTACTTTATCATTGCTAATATTTGCATGCCCATCGCTACGGCCCATTGCATCACTGAAACGAATGCTATCGCCTGAGATGGTTCCTTTGCCAATCGTTCTGCCACGCTCATCGTGAAAAGTGACCGAATTGCCAGACCATTGTGCGCGCATGGAAGTACGGCCCAGTGCGTCTTTTAAAGTGGCGGGCTTGTCGCCTGAAAGTAGGCCTACAGCAGCAGCTTGCTTGACCTGTTCATCAAGGCCTTCCGCAGCAATAGGCATTAAAAGACTCAAAATCATGGTTGAAATAAACATTTTTAAAAGCTCCATCAAATTACCTAATTTAGATCGTTGTAGATTATTCGTCGGGAGGCGAAGATTATTTCAAAGAATCCATTTTTAATCGATAAGGTAACTCGGTATATTATGGCGTAAGTGTTATTAGATTCTTGGTTTAAGGAGAATAGGCATGAAATTTAAGATTCTATGCGCCATGGTCTTTTTTGGCTTGGCCATTGGTATGAACAGTGTTGGTTTAACCGGAAAAACCGATGCAGCAGCGGATAAACCTTTAATGGTTTCGCATGATGTATTCTTCTCTTTGAAGGATGCAACCGCTGAAAATAAAAAGACTTTAGTAGAAGCCTGCCATAAGTATTTGAAAGGCCATCCTGGCGAAGTGTTTTATAGTGCAGGGGTATTGGCGGAAGATTTGAAACGCCCAGTTAACGATTTAAACTTTGATGTTGCTTTGCATATTGTTTTTAATGACAAAGCAAGTCAGGATAAATATCAGGATGCGCCACGACATCTTGAATTCATCGATAAGAATAAATCTTTGTGGAAAAGTGTTCGTGTTTTTGATTCCTATGTTTCCAAGTAACTAAGAAAGAGTTAGAACAATCATGAAAATTAAATCGATTCTGTTTGTGTTGGCATTGGGTACCACTCTTGGTGCAGTATCGGTTGGTCAGACAGTTGAGCGCGAAAACGGTTTGCTTAAAAAAATCTTCAATCGTCGCACCTCTACCTCTACTAATGTAAAAACGACTTCGCCCACTCAGGAACCACCAATGGCTGCACCTGCGGGAACTGATCCTGCTAATAAGGGTGCTAAAAGATTGCCCGTTGGTAAATTGACTTCTCTTAAGGAAGATGCAGCAATCAACACCCTTAGTAGCGAAGAAAAGTCGCTTGGCTTTGAGTTAATCTTTAATGGCAAAGATTATCAAGGTTGGGAAAATAAAGGCAACTGGATTGTTGAAGAAGGTGCAATTGCGCGCAAGGACAAAGGTGGTGGCATCACCTACAACGCCAAGAAAGTTCCTGACAATTTCGAATTGCGTTTCGAATGGAAGGTAGGCAAGGGTAGCAATAGTGGTATCTATTATCGCCCAGGCCAGTATGAATATCAGATCCTTGACAACAAGGTTCATAACGATGGAAAAAACCCCCGCACCAGTGCTGCATCTCTTTATTACTGCATGCCTCCCTCTAAGGATGCCACCAATCCTGTGGGCGAGTGGAACACAGGCCGTATTGTTTGCAAAGGCTCTGTAATTCAACACTGGCTTAATGGTGTTAAGGTAATTGATTTTGATTACAAAGACGCTAAGTATGCTTGGGAAGTTGAATTGCTGAAAGTTCGTGGTGCAAACCTCGATGCTCGCGGTGCAAACTTCCAAATCCAAGATCATGGCGATCCAGTTTGGTTCCGCAGTTTAAAGCTTCGTGAATTGAAAGATTCCGATCAGCTTGACAAGACTCCTGTAACTCCCGTCAAGATTGCAGAAGAAATTGTGAAGCGCGAACAGGCTTACATTGATAATGGCAAGAAGAAGAAGTAAGCCTTAAAGGTTAAAGATAACTAGAAAGCCCGGGGAGAATAGATTCTTCCCGGGCTTTTTTATTGGTTTTGTATTAGTGACTAGGGTTTGGGCTTCTCTTCTTTTGCTTCAGGTTCAGGCTTGGGTATTTCCACAAACTTCATAGCTTCATCGGGCAATTCGTAAGAGCTATGCATCATTTCAAGTTCATCATTTACGAGGTCTGGGCTGATGATGCCTTGAAGAATCTGCACAGCAAAGATTTCCTGCAGTGCGTCTTCAAACTTCACAAATGCAACAACCTGCCCTGTTTGGATATTAACAACCCAAACTCCACTATTGCGTTCAATGTTTTGCTCGGTGATCGGTATGCCACTGAATACAGCGGTTTCCCTCACTTGAGATAAGCCGATGAAAGCAAGAGGGCCAAAAAAGTCTAGGCCCCGGGTAAAGCCAGGAACAGTTGCGATAGCCTCATGTCTTCCAGTTTTAAGATCTACAATAGAGAGAGTACCTTTTCCAGATTCGAGTACCCAGAGTTGCCCGTTGTGCCAGCGGGGCGAGTGGGGCATGGAAAGATTGCGCGTGATGATTTCGCCACTGGGCACATCCATCAAAATGCCGCCATCTTTTTTGTTGGCTCGCCATCCCGTGGGGGTGTTAGTCTCGCCAAGGGCGGTTACATATTTCGGCTTGCCATCAACCATTCCCATGCCATTAAGATGGCAACGATCATTAGGGGAATACCCGGTGATGAAGCGTGGTTTCCAACGGGGTACAAAGCTGTTGATATTATCCAGGGTACACAAGCATGAAAAACGTGTATTCACAACCCAAAGTTCATTGTTGTTTCCATATGCCATTTCATGGACAAGGATATCGCCTGTGGTGTGCGAATCGCGGGGCATATAGCACGCATCAACTTGGCCGATTGGTTCGCGTTTTTGCGCAACTGCAGGCATGTTGCGGAAGTGGGAAATATGCCCTGGTGTGCCAATAGAGAGAATCTGATGATTGGCAGCTAGGCCCATAGGCGAATCAAATGCCCGGAAGTGCGTATTAAGTTTGCCATCTTGCGGTCTAAGAAAAACCAGTTTTCCAGCTTGATAGGTAGTTACCGCAAGCGAAGAGCGCATCTCGGCTAATATGAGGGGGAAGCTTTCGGTATGCACGCTTCGCAGTGGTGGCAGTGCATTAGCATCGCTTTCAGGCATAGATTCGGGTTTATTATCCCCTTGTTGATCGGTGGTCAAGCGAGCCCCCAGTAAAGAAAGTCAAAGAGAAGTAATAAATAATACTTTATCGAATAAGGCCTGAGATGAAAAGACGGGATTAAACCAAGGTATTACTTGAAGTCTATTTTTAGGGTAGTTCAAAATTAAAGGTTGTTCGGGGGAGAATGTTAAAGAATTGGTTTTTTGTTTGCAGGGTGGTCTCGGTGTTTCATAAACAATTTTTGCATTTCCACCAACCCGGAGGTCAAGCGAGGCGGTCCATCATAAGTATCGCCAAGTTGCAGCAAAGCATCCACTTCCTCTTGATTATAAGGTTTATCATGTAGGGCCTCGGTTCGTATTCGGTCTACCTCCCTGCCAGCAATACCCCAAAGTCGAATCAGGAATTGCTGTTGATCTTTTGTTAATTCAGAAGGGTTTTTAATCATGATTGCAACTTTAGTAAAAATTCTGCTCTTTCCAGCGTTTCACTCTTTTGCCCCACAGTATTACTTGGAGTCTTTCTTGTTCGTAGCCTTACCCGCTTTGCCTGCTTTGGTTTCATTTCCATCGGTGAATGGGGGATGTTCAAAGGGCACGGGATTTGAAGTGACCCGAGGGTCTTTTGCATCGGTAAGTGATTTCATTAACTGCGCTGAAAGTTTGGTTTTAGTTTCAGAATACTTGGGATTGAGTGCGACATTATTGATTTGATCAGGGTCGTTTGCAATATCGTAAAGCTCTTCTGCGGGGCGCTTGCCAAAAGTGAAGTCATAGAGCCATTTCCATTTTGCATCATTGCGATGATGTATAAGCCATGCCTTGGTGGGGCTTGCATCCATATCTGCAAAGGCAGTGTAGGTGACATTTTGCAAACTATTAAAATCAGGCGTCTCTGTTTCGGTGATATTCTTGGCTGAGCCAAGTGGCATGCGTTCGGGTTGAAAATTACGGATGTAAACAAATTCGGGGGTTCGCAATGCTCGCATCGGATAAGGAAGATTTCCATCTCTTGCAGCACCTACATGCCTTTCACGCCCAGTTATCACCCAGTTTCTTGTAGGATCAATTTGGCCATCTTTTTCCGAACGCAGAAGCGGCAGCAAGGTTTTGCCATAGAGGCCCTCGGGTGGTTTTACTCCTGCAACTTCCATGAAGGTGGGTGCGAGGTCGGGCAGTCTTACAAAGTCGTTGATGATTCTACCGCCTTTGCCTCCTGGAACCCTGGCAACCATTGCGATGCCAACACCATGATCATAGAGGTTGCATTTACCCGAAGGCACTCCTGGCATACCGTGGTCGCCACTGATGATGATGAGGGTGCGATCAAGCTGTTTCTTTTCCTCAAGTTGTTTTAGGAGAACGCCTACATAGGCATCAACCGCCTGGCATTCGCCCAGATAATCAGCGACATCCTCGCGGACTTCAGGAACATCGGGAAGAAACTTGGGGAGTTTTCCCTGAAGAGAATCGGGTTCGATGTTCCAGAGTTTTTTTCCAGAACCTTTGACCCAGGTGCGGTGCGTGGTGGTCACACCTAGAAAGTAATGCCAAGGTTTGCCTTGTTGATTTGCAGCATAGAAGTCTTCAAAGTTTTTGTTGACCTGAGACAAGATTTCTTGGCGAGCTTGCTCGAGAGAAGCACCTTTTTCAATGCGCGAAGTAACTTCTTCGGAGAAGTTATTGGGTGCCCTACCTGCTTTTTCATAGGCGTATTGCTGCCCACCAAAGGGTGCGTCTGTGGGCGTCCCAGGGCTCCAAACCTTATACGATTTTCCTATGTGATAACCACTATCGCGAACCATTAAGGGATAGGTAGGAATCGAAGAATCCCAGATTGCACCGTTAAGAATTGCCCCACGGCCAGTGTTAAAAAAGTATCTTCCCGAAAGCATGGAGCTTCTGCATGGGGTGCAAGAGGGTGAATTCACAAAGGCGTTTTTAAACAATACCCCTTCCCTTGCAACACGATCGATGTTCGGGGTTTTGACTACATCATTAATGGTGGGCCTGCCATCGATTCCCTTGTAGCAACTGGCATAACGGCCATAATCATCCGCAAAGATAAAAAGAATATTCCACCTTGGTGCGGCTTCTTCTGCCTTGATGCAAGTGTTTAAAAGCATGAAGGCGAGAATAGTGAGAAATAGTTTTTTGATGAAGTTCATGATGCTATCCGATGAATTTAAGGAAGGTTGATAAAGTTCAGTTGAGGGCGATTACTTGGCTTCGATCACTTTGATTTTAACCTTGCCCATGACACGGATAACGGGAAGAAGTGGTGCAAGGGTTTGTTGATCGTGCCAGTTATGATCTGCAATTTTCAGATGCCCCGGCCCTACGAGTCCTTCGCCCAAGGTAGCATCCATACCAACCCATGCATTTTGTACATAGACTTCAGCCCACATATGAAACCCAAGTTGAGGTGTGCGGGTTTTTGAATCTTCCACATACACCAGCCCCAATGCGGTGCGCGAGGGAATCCCTGCGGCCCTGCACATGGCTGCCATCAGCATGGCATGTTGTCTGCAATCGCCTTGAAGATCTTTTGCGATTTGTGCAGCGGTGGCAAAACCGACAGAGCTAGAGCCCTTCATGTTGTCGAATACAAACCGTTCGATTTTACGAGCCTTCTTTAATTCATCGGTTTCGTTGCCCACCGCTTTGGCAGCGAGCTCTTTCACCTTGGCATCTGCGCTTTCGAGAAAGTAGCTTGAATCGAGAAAATCTTTCGCAGGTTGTTTTTCCTCAAGCCCTACATTCCCCAGTACTTTAAGTTCAAACCAGCCATCCTCCAGCTTTTTAAGTTTCTGTCTGCCATCCACGGTAAATGCGGAAGCCCCTTCCATGTTTTCAAGTTTAAACTGGTAGGTGACTTCTTCACGGTGGTGGACATCGCGGATTTTTTTATCCAGCGTGATCATGGTGTTAAGGCCGATGTCGGGAAGAACTGCTAAGTCGCCATCGTCTTTTTGGGCGAATTCTTTGGTGGTGCGATAGAGAAAGATATTGCCTATGCCGGGAAGTTCCATCACCGAGCGCCTAGGGATGAAATCATCGCCCACCCAGGAAACCATTTTGGGAAGCTGCAGGGCGCTGCCAAAGATGGTTACTTTATCTGGTGCGACTTCGTAGCGCATGAGCCCCACTTTTTCACGGGTAGCTTTTGCAGGATTCTTTTTATCTGTCTCTAAGAAATCCACTTCTTCCTTGGGAAAAAGCTCGGCTTGCATGCGAACCGTTTGCATCAGGCTTGGTTCAAAGTTGAGATAATCAAACTTGGTGCCCGCCTTGGCTTTCATCAACAACGGGAGTTTTTCTTGTTTGTAGACGCCTATGGCTTTGTCGTTCCAATTTAAGGCACGGGGTTCGGGAACTCCTGGCACTTTCAGCCATAGTTTGCCATCTTTCACTTCGCCTTCCTGAATCGCCTGGCCCTTATCAAGGTGTTGAATCATGCGGAAGGATTTGATTTTACCTTCTTGGTCTTCAACCATTTCCGTATCCATTTTCATTGCGACAACAGATTTGTAGCGTTTTAGCATGAGTTGCATTTCGAGTCGGGTTTCAAAATGTTTTGTGCCATCGGGTTGGATGATTTCTTTGACGATTGAATGGAAGTTGCCACAGCGTATGCCTTCGAGGTAGGCAGCATCCCAGTTATCTTGAATGATGGTGGATTTGGGAGTTTGAGCCAGGCAAAGCGAGAAGCAAAGAAGAATGCAGGGGATGGTAAGCAGGTATTTTCGCATGGTCGCTCCAGAGAGTATTCAGGCCCGATTCAAAATTCTATGGTAACTGATTTTGCCCGATTCACAAGAATAAGTGAGGTAAAAATAAGCTTAAAGATTGCGGACTGGACTTCTTTGGATTAATTACCACTATATTAACATCATGGTACATCAATTGGGAATAACTGAGTTTTTAGAGCAATCGCAGGGGCATCTTGCACTCGATGTAAGAAGCGAGGGTGAGTACGAACATGGGCGCATACCCGGGACGGTTAACCTTCCTTTGTTCAATAACCTTGAGCGCGAAATTGTGGGGACTGCGTATAAGCAAAAAAGCAAACGCGAGGCAACCCTACTAGGGCTCGATTTTGCGAGCAAGAAGATGTGCGACTTTGTGCGTTTCATTCAACCCAAGTTGAAAGACAACAAGGTATTTGTGCATTGTTGGCGTGGCGGTATGCGTAGCGAAAGCATGGCATGGTTGTTTAATCTTTTTGAACATGAAGTGTTTATTCTTCAGGGCGGGTATAAATCGTTTCGTAATCATGTGCTTGAAGTTCTGGATAAACCTCTTAATTATGTGGTGCTTGGTGGGCGGACAGGCTCGGGGAAAACTGCAATCCTTCAGAGTTTAAAGTCCCTTGGAGAGCAAGTTATTGATCTGGAAGGGTTGGCGCATCATAAGGGTTCTGCGTTTGGCGCCCTTGGGCAGTTGCATCCACAACCCTCCAATGAGCAATTCGAAAATATTCTTGCTATGCAATTGAAAGATTTTGATTTGGAACGCAGGGTTTGGGTCGAGGATGAAAGTCGTTCAGTAGGCAAAGTCATACTCCCCGAATTGTTTTGGAAAAGGATATCGCTGGCCCCTTCGATGATCATTAATCTGCCTTTTGAAGTGCGTGTTGAAAGATTGAAAGCTGATTATGGTGAAAACGAAGTTGAAGGGCTGCGAAATTCGATCAACAATATTAAGAAAAGATTAGGGCCAGATTGTTCTGAGAAAGCATTTTGTGCACTTGAACAAAAAGACTTTGCTGGCGTAGCCCGGCTTGTTTTAGGTTATTATGACAAGCTTTACGACAAGGGAATTGCCAACAAGTTGAACCCTGATGTCCGCCATCTGGATTTTGCAAGCGATCAAATCGACCATATTGCTAAACAGCTGCAAGAAACTGATTTAGAATCATTGAGTGCTATAAAGCGATAAAAGCAGGCAGAAAAGGCTTTAATGATTAATCGTTAAAGTCGTTAATATTGCAGAAAAAGACCAGCTATTAAGTCTTGGGCTATTTTTGACGATATTAGTTATTGCTTGGATCAACCTCAAAAGGTATAATTTAGGCATATAGGTTTAGGATGTCCCGCCTTATTTAAGATCACGCCTCCCCCGCCTATAAATGGAGATCACGCCATGGAACAGAAATTTGAAGGAACTCCGAAATCGGAAATCCGCATCGATGGTCCCAAGCTTTTGCGTTCTGAAGTTACCAACGACTGGGGTTCTCTTTTGCGCTGGGTCATCACCCAGAACGGCAAAGAGGTTAATGTGCATAATGCCAGACCTATGTTAAATTACGAACCCAAACTTTCCACTAAAGGTAGTCACGAAGCGGTACTTCAGATGTGGAAGTATGTTGATTACAAAAAAGATGCTCAAGGCGAATTCACCAATAGTAAGTTTGTTGAAGTATCCAACAAAATAACCTTCAATATTTAGTTCCCCCACCGTACTGCATAGATAACCCATTTGATAATAACGGAGCCACAGCCATGCTAAATATTGGAAAAGAGCGAGTTCCTTTGTGCGAAGGCCCATCAAGGCGCAGTTTCCTGCAGTTGGGAACAACAGGTATGGCAACGCTTTCATTGCCTACGCTGTTCAAGTTGGAATCCTTGGGTGCGGTTAAGAATTCAGATGCGAAGATTCGCAACTGTATCACGATTTTTTTGGTTGGTTCGCCTGGTCAGCTCGATACTTGGGATATGAAACCCGATGCGCCCGCTGAAGTAAGAGGCAAATTCAAACCCGTTCAGACGAATGTAAACGGTATACAGATCTGCGAACACTTTCCGATGATGTCCAAGATGATGGACAAAGTTGCTTTGATTAGAAGCTTGCATCATCGCACTGGTGCGACCCACGAAAACGGGCAGCGCTGGATGATGACTGGCCATGATTTTAACGCAGATAGCGTTAAGCCCCACCTTGGTAGTGTTATTTCTAAAGTGTATGGCCAAAAGAGCGAATTGCCTTCCAATGTCGTGCTTCCCGGCCCGATTGGTAATACAGGTGCTGGCCCATTGCATGGCCAGACTTCAGGTTACTTGGGCAGCGCCCATGAACCTTTCTTCCTTAATTCCGATCCTGCAAACAAAGATTTTAAAGTGGGCGACCTCGAAGTGGCGCAAGGGCAGGGTAATAATCGGCTCGATGCACGCAAACAACTTCTTACCCAACTAGATGATATTCAACGCAGAACCGAATCCCGCAGCACCCAGATGCATGACAGTGCATACGATCGGGCTTTCAGGCTTTTAACTTCGCCCAAGGCAAAGCAAGCTTTTGATCTGAACCAAGAAAACGAAAAGCAGCGTGATCGCTATGGTCGCAACACCTTTGGCCAAAGCTGCCTGATGGCACGCAGAATGGTCGAAAATGGCGTGCGCTTTGTTACCGTCAATCATTTTGATACCGTGTTCAATCTTTCGTGTTGGGATATGCACGCGGATGGTGGCGGTCTTAATAATACCTACCTCGATTACGAAAGGCTTCTTTGCCCTCAGTTCGATATGGCATACACCGCCCTTTTAGAAGATCTTCAGCAAAGGGGATTGCTCGAAGAAACCGTGGTGGCAGTGCTAAGCGAGTTCGGCCGAACCCCTAGAATCAACCCCAAGGGCGGGCGAGATCATTACCCTAACGCTTGGACTAATTTCTTGGCAGGTGGAAATATCCGTGGTGGTCAGGTGATTGGCTCAACTGATAAGATCGGTGCGCGACCAAACGACTTCCCTGTCGAACCACCGCAAATTCTTGCTTCGATTTATCATGCCATGGGAATTAATCTTGATACCACCATGATGCCCGGGCCAGGCGATAGACCCGTTCGCCTAGTCGAAGCAGAACCGATCCGCCAATTGTTCTCCTGATCATAATTATTTCAATTGCAAAGAGTCATGTTAAAGTTTTAATTTGGAATGAGTGAGAGATGAACAGATTCCTGCAATTAACTTTCAGCTTGTTCTTTCTGGCTTTTATCGCAAATGCCTCTGAACCCTTGGTTCGCACCGTGGATGTAAGAGGTTTACAAGTTGGCGCGGTTACAACTCTAGTATTCGATGGTGATGGTTTTGGTAAATCTCCAAAACTGTTGCTCCCTTTTAATGTCACTCCTGTTCTTAAAACAGGTTCAACCGAAAAGAAAGCTAGCTTCGATATCACCTTGCCCCCTGATATCGTTCCCGGGTTTTACCAGTGTAGTTTAGTTGCAGAAGGTGGTGTCAGCCTACCTGTGCTTTTGGGTATCGATCATCTCGTACAAAAACCCTTTGCAGTTTCCATCGATCAACCATTACCCATCGCAATGCATGGCACCATTTCAGGTAGCCAGATTTTAGAAACAAAGTTTCAGGGAACCAAAGGCCAGCAATTGATGGTGGAAGTGGAAGCACAAAAACTTGGTTCTAAACTACAACCGGTTTTGCATCTTTACAACTCTAAGAAACTACAAGTTGCATGGTCTTGGCCCGTGCCCCATTTGTTTGGCGATACCCGATTAGAAATCACCCTGCCCGAAGATGATACCTACACCATTGCGCTACACGATCTCGAATACGCTGCTGGTGCGCCCGGGTTGTTTCGCATGAAGGTTGGCAAGTGGGAGTTTTTTGACCAGGTTATTCCTACTGTGGTTGCAGAAGGTAAGGTAAAAGCGGTCGAACTGATGGGTAATATGCCTGTCGCCAAGTTAAATATGCCAACCACAAAAGGGGCGGGTTCGGTGGTGCTTCCTTGGCCGACTCAGGGGAAATGGTCTGGGATGCGGCCTTTCGTGCAATCCGGATCGTCGCAAGAATATGTAGAAACCCAAGCGCCCCCTATGCAGGAATTAAAGGGGTTGCCTTTGATGGTTCATGGCAAGCTTTTGCAACCCAATGAAGAAGATCGTTATCTGTTAGCATGCACCCCTAAATCAAAACTACGATTCGATGTGTTCGCAGAAAGAATTGGCTCTGCAGTTGATGCAGGGTTGGTGCTGAGAAATGATAAAGGTGTTGAGATCGCCCGAGCTGAAGACAGGCCCGGTTCTTCCGACCCACTACTCGAATTTACCGTGCCCGATGCCATTACTTCCATTCAGGTTTGTGTGATTGATTCTCAAGGAAGGGGCGGGCCCAAAGCAAATTACAGGCTTGGGATTGAAGATATTAGCACCCCCGAAACATCCGCCAAGATTAACTTGATCACCCCTATTCAGAGGTTTTCTCTTGGCACTAACAGCAACATGGTTTTTCCTGTTTGGGCCATACGCAATGGCTATGCAGGAAAAATAGATGTTCAGTTTTCCCAATTGCCCAAAGGTGTAAAGATCGAAGGTAATGTGATTCCACCTGAAGGCGATGGCGCACTCATCACGGTGAAAACAAATACAGAAGCAACCCTGCCTATTGTTACAACCCTGATAGGCAAAAATGATAAAGGTATAAGCTCTGAAGTCGGAGTGTTGAACCACCCATTACAAAGATTGCAACCATGGATGGCGAGTGAAATCGCAGTTGCGCCCGTTTCCGAAAAAACTCCCAGTCTTTCAATCGCTTGGAACAATCTACCTAAGAATATCGCATTCGTACCTGGCATGAAAATGAATCTGCCCGTTAAAGTTAATAGGGATGATCTTGCTAGCGTTGTTAGACTAACGCTTATCACTAGTCAAAACGCCCCGAAGGTGAATAACCAACCCGATCCCAAGGTAGCGCTTAAAGTCGAGAAGGCTGTTGAAGTTGCAGCTAAGGCCAGCGATGCAACCGTTTCAGTATTAGTTCCCGTTGGGCCATTTCCTGTATCTGTTTTCGACATCACCCTTCAGGCAGAATTGCTAAGTGCAAATAAGCAAGTGGTGCTTGCAACCGCTTATGCCCCTGTTCTGCGCTTGCCTTTACGAATTCCTTTGGTGGTTTCGATTGAAAAATCCGGGAAGTTAGAAGCGCTGTTTGATGCTAAAAAAGGTTCAGAGTTTTTCTTTAAGGGCAAAGTCGAGCGCAGCGATGGTTTGGTTGGGGATGTTACCCTTGTTGCAACGGGTTTGCCTGCTGGGGCTAAGTTTGAGCCTGCACTTGTAAAGGCAGATAAAAACGAATTTGATGGCAAGATAATCCTTCCCGCCACACTAATGCCCAACGAATACAAAGGTATAAAACTTACAGCATCGGGCGTGCCAGATGCCAAGGTTCCCGCAGCAAAAGTAAACAGCAAAGATGTTGAACTGGTGTTGGTATTAAAGCCCGCACCAAAATAACAATAGATATATAGAGGCTAGTAAAATGAATATAACATTGCTTTTAACGGTTCTTGGTTTTCAAGTTGCAGCAGATGCTTTACCAGCGGGGCCTGTGCATATCTCGCCAACCTCGATGGTTCTTACCCACATAAGGCAGCCAAGATCGCTGCAAGTGTTGGGCACTTCTGCAGAGGGGTATACCCTCGATTTGTCTAAAGATACCAAGTTTGTGAGTGCGGGCCCTGCCATCGCTCGCGTTGATGAAAATGGCTGGGTTCATCCTGTATCGAATGGTGCAACGATGATTTCGGTTACCGTGCAGGGGAAAACAAGCACCATTCCTATTGAAGTTAAACTGCCCATGGAAGAACCAAAGTACAGTTTTCTGCATGAAGTGATGCCTGTGCTTTCGCAATCGGGTTGTAATGCAGGCGCATGCCATGGCTATTCGCTTGGGAAAAACGGATTTAAATTGTCGCTTCGGGGTTCCGACCCGATGTTGGATTATCCCTCGATCGCCCGTGAGTTCTTTGGCAGAAGAGTTGATATTTTAAAACCCGATGCCAGTTTGATTGTTGCGAAAAGCAGGGGGGATGCTGCCCATGAGGGCGGTGTACGCTATGCCAAAAACAGCCTCTCAGATACCATCATGGTTAATTGGATTCGCCAGGGTACTCCTGATGATTCCAAAGATACCTTGCAGGTTACTGGCGTTCGTATGATGCCCCAGAAACTTGTTTTGCAACCAGGCCAGAAACACAAGCTCCAGCTTGTTGCTGATTACAATAATGGCTCGACCAGAGATGTTACCAAGCTTGGTATCTTTACGGTAAACAATGATCAATTCGCCAAGGTTGATGAACAGGGCATGGTCACCGCAGGCGATGCTGGCGAAACCGCAATCGTTGGAAGGTTCGAGCGAACCTTTGCTGCAACGGGCGTGCTTGTGCTTATAGATACCAAGGGTTTTGTTCCAACTCCCGTACCGCAAAACCATATCGTCGATCGTGCAGTGATCGATAAGCTGAATCATCTTAAAATCAAACCATCTGGATTATGCTCGGATGAAGATTTTCTTCGCAGGGTGTATGTTGACCTCATCGGGGTGCAACCGAAGCCTGATGAAACAAGATCATTTCTTGCGAACAAGAATCCAAACAAGCGTAACGAAGCGATAGCAGCGTTATTTGAAAGGCCGGAGTTTATCGATCATTGGTCGCTGAAATGGGGCGATTTGTTGCAGAACTCGCGCAATTCCGCCAGCTCGCAATCGGTTTACATGTTTCGTGAATTCATCCGCAGTGCAGTTGCTTCCAACATGCCCATGGATAAACTAGCGACCCGTTTGGTTACATCAAGGGGTGGTATTAATGATGATCCCGCATCTGTTTATTTCACCATTAGTAAAGATACGAATGATACCGTGGAACGGGTGACTCAGGTATTTTGTGGCGTAAGGATGTTATGTGCACGATGCCATCCGCATCCGATGGAAAACTGGACACAGGCGGATTACTTCGGCATTGCAAGCTTCTTTTCTCAAGTTGCAATGCGTCAAGATTCCCGCTATCAGAATGTTCCCAATACCAAGGTGGTGCAGTTAAACTTGCCCGCAGGGTTTGCAACCAATCCCCGCACAGGTCAGGCCCAACCTCCTCGATTTCTAGGAGGTGCAGAGCCCAAGCAAACCCCAGGTGTTGATCGCAGAGATGCTTATGCCTCTTGGCTTGTCTCGCCTGATAACATTTTCTTTGCACGTGGCTTATCGAATCGTGTCTGGAGTTATTTTTTCCACCGGGGCATTATCGATCCAGTCGATGATATTCGCAGCACCAATCCCCCTATTAATCCAGCACTGTTGGATGCACTTACCAAAGATTTCATCGATAATAAGTACGACATCAGAAAGCTGATGCAACGCATTGTTTCATCTGAAACTTATCAGCGCAGCAGCATTAGTAACGATAGTAATAAGCATGATGAGCAGAATTTTTCGCGCATGATCCCTAGGCGGATTCCTGCGGAAGCGCTTCTCGATTCTTTGGTACAAGCCACAGGCGTGCCTGAAAATTATAGTGGCGCACCCGGTGGGTTTCGTGCTGCGCAGCTTCCCGATGGTAATGTCGAAAGTTCTTTCCTTAAACTCTTTGGCAAACCTCAGCGCATGGATGCTTGCGAATGCGAACGCGATAATGGTTCAAATATGTTGCAGGCGCTTCACTTCATCAATGGCAAAAGTATCATGGGCAGATTACAAAACCCAGCGGCACGGCCTGCTGTTGCAGTGAGGCTTAAAACGCCAGATGCCGAGTTGGTAAGCGATTTATATCTTTGGTGTTTTGCAAGGTTGCCTAATGCAAAAGAGATAGATTTATCGCTAGCGTTTTTGAAATCCGCACCCGCAGACAAACGCGCAGAAGCTATTCAAGATTTAATGTGGGCCCTTCTTAATAGCAAAGATTTCCAGATGCTTCATTAGGAAAAGAATCAGTAAAGCAGAAGATTAGCCACGGAATGAAGACCAAGCAGAAGCATTAGCCACGGAATTTCACGGAAAAGGCAGAAGCAGAGACACGGAAAAGAAGAACACATCATTCAGAGCCGGAAGCGTGAGCGACGGTTGTATTCACTCTCGCGCCACCACGGTATCGTAAAGGCCGTAGTGTGTTAGCCCTTCATGGCTCTCGATGCCGGTGTATCGTAGCGATGCATTCTCATATCGCCGGAATGCGAAAACTGCCTGATTCATATGCTCAGTATTAAATACTTTGAGTCGTACGAGCAAATGAAAATCTTTTACCGTCAACCCTGTAACTGTTTTGAATAAGTCTGGCTCCAGTTTGGTAATCACATCTTGTAGCGTGTTTTCACGGAAATCAGTTAAGTACATGAACGCTGGGATACGCGTAGCAAACTTGATCAGTTTTTCTTGTACCATCTTCCGCTTAGATTTGTATTCCTTCTCTTCCTCTGTGAGTTGCTTTTTCTCCTTTGCCGATAGGTCTTTCTTCTTCGCCTTATCCTTTAAGCCTTTCACAATGTCGCTTTTATTGATGATGGTTTCGATGATGTTGTCGCCCAGCGCACGCCATCCCTCGATGCGCTCGACTGCAGCCATTGCCTCGGGATTATCCAAAATTCGTCGTAGGGTATCGTTATCGACATTCACTAGCACGGCACTCTCCCACTTACGAGCAAGCAGGGTGGCCGTGGTTCCGGCCATTGCAATATCGAGTATGCCGCCCGCATCAATTTGCGTCATGTTGGCGCCGTCGTAGGCCAGCACGGGCAAGAAGGAAATGAGATCTTTGACTGCGTTTTCGGGATTTGATTCCCCCGGCGAAAGTCCAATCCCATATTCAGAAAGTTGTCGCAGAGCCCGAGTGGGGGCAAAGTCGAACACGAAGCAGGCAGGCTTGAGGATTTCCTCTTCGTTTGGGTTGTTGCCATTGGGGTTCTTAATAGACCATGGTGACTGCACACGAAACGCAGCCTGAAAGTAGGTCTCTGGCGACTTCAAGTTGCGTAGCATCAAGATGGAAGACCACTGTGGCACGGTCACACCCGTAGTAAGTTTGCCGCAAGAAAGCGTGATGGTCTTTGTGTCAAACCCACTGCCGATGCACTTTCGCACTGGCGGCAGTGCATCCAAGCCGATGCCCGCAGAGGTGCCAGCAGCGACAATCGCTTCATATTCATGCCAGAAAATATTATGCTTCTCTACAAAAAGATTGGCCATGGCGAAGCAGGCTGCGACATTGGGCATGAACCAGAATGAATGCTGAAGATAAGGAAGCAGGCGCACATCCGAATAGGGGAAGGGCGGCCGTGTGCCGGTCTTGAGGTGCTCCACCGCTCTGGGGGCATATGCGCCACGAATGATGTCCAGCCATTTTTGCACATCATTCTTGTGCTTGAACTTTGCACTTTTGCCCGTTCCCGAGGCCTCGAAAAAGGTGTTCAGGTCGAACTCGTCAAACTCTCCGGCACTCGCAATCGCCACAAGTTCATCGGGCATCTGGTAGGTGAGCAACCGCATTTGTGGCATTGCGCTGTATGGATTCCTCGCACCATTTTTTCTTTGTGTAAACTCTTGTTTAGCACGCTGCTCGTCGGTGTAGGTCCAATTAAAGATTTGCTCTTCGATGAATTCGCCAGTGGCCAGCGCTTTGAATGGTGTGCCGGAGAGATACAGGTAGGCCTTCGTGATGATCGGGAGAAAATCGGTTTCTTGCTCCGAGAGTTCACCGAGGTCTTCATTCACATGTTCTAACCCGGGGGTGTATTCAAGTTTCGTCTCTTTCTTGGCGATCGATTCTTCCTCGCCCTCGAATAATTCCTTGGCTGTGTCTCGCCAAGCACCAAAGTGGTATTCATCGAATACGACCAAGTCCCATTTGATCTTGTGAATCCAAGTGTTGTTTGGCTTGATGTTCCCTACATCATCGCGGCCCAGCAAATCTTGAAAGGAACCGAAATAGACTAGTGGTTTCTTGACACTTATTTTTGTCGGGTCGCTTTCGCAATTGCGCGAGAGGTATTGCCAGCCATCAAAGTCCACATGGGATTCGAGATCTGTCTGCCATGCATCTTCTACTGCGGGCTTGAAGGTAACCACGAGCACTCGCTTTGCCCCGAGCTTCTTGGCAAGCTGATAAGCCGTAAAAGTCTTTCCGAAGCGCATCTTTGCATTCCAAAGGAAGCGTGGAACTGCGTGCATATCCTCCTTCCAAATAGAGTGAAAATAATCATGCGTTTTGTTCACTGCATCCGCTTGCTCCCGTCGCATTGGGAAAGTTTCCGAATGCGTACCGCTAAACTTTTGACCCGTGCGCAATTCGGTGAGAGCAGTTTTTATATCTTTGAGCGTGCAGCGCATCCATTCCAATTCTGCGTTCTCGCAACCCTTCTTGATGAGGACTGCGCGCACTTCGTGATCGGTGAAGATTGTGCCATTGTTACGCTCGGCAGATTCATCGAGTTCAATGGTGTAGTTCTTGATGTTGGCGGTTTTGAGCTGCTCGGCGACACGCTGTTTCACATCGCGCATGGTCTGGCCTATTTTTAGAAGTCCTGCGTGCGCTTTGTCTGCGATGGAATAGGCGTAGATGCGCGGTCGTGCTTCGGGCTTGGGCGCAAGAATTTCTTCAATGGTTTTATTCATCGCTTGCGGTCCCTCTGGGTGGTCTCGATCAAATTAGCCCCGACGGGGCGGGATATGCCAGCCCAGGGCAACGCCCTGGGAAACGGGACGAACAAAATCCAACAGCCCTGAAAGGGCGACCCATTTTGCCGTTCAATCCCAGACATATCGTTCATCAAACACCAGCCCATGCTTTTCAAGGAACAGACGGTATTCCTCCTGAAATGTTTTTTTGCGGTGGTGTTCCTGTTGGTTCGTAATGTATTGGCGGACGGAGGAAGTGTTGGATTCACTGACGGTAAAGGCACCATAACCTGCCTGCCACGCAAAGTTAATAAATTCATTCCCCTGCGTTTTAATCCATTTGGAAGAGGATTTTTTGACCTCTTCCACCGCCTGGCTGACCGATACGGTGCGGGAAAGTTCAAAAAGAATGTGAACATGATCCTCCACGGAGTTGATGAGCACAGGATCGCAGCCCAAGTTTTGGAGCACGGTGGCCATGTAGGCGTGCAGCGAATTCCGTACTGCATCGGTAATGAGGTGCTCGCGGTGCTTGGTACTGAAGATAAGATGGATGTAGAGACGCGCAAGAGATTGAGGCATGGGATAGGCCGCCCTTTCAGGGCTGGGTTGGGGTTTCGGTTTGAATACCCAGGGCGGTGCCCTGGGCTGGGGTTGGGCCGCGCCGTTGGCGCTACAGTTTCCGCCCCAAAGGGGCACTCCATGAAAGCCCGGGGCAACGCCCTGGGTACCGGGACCAACAAAATCAAACAGCCCTGAAAGGGCGACCCAAACCGCCGGAACCCATTTTGCATTTGGTTTTGTTGGTGATGAATGAGTCGCCCTTTCAGGGCTGGGTTGGGGTTGCGGTTTGAATACCCAGGGCGGTGCCCTGGGCTGGGGTTGGGCCGCGCCGTTGGCGCTTTTGCGTGCGCCTTGTCTGCGATTGAATAGGCGTAGATGCGCGGTCGGGCTTCGGGCTTGGGTGTTAGGATTTCTCCGATGGTTTTATTCATCGTCAGAGGCCCCGCTGAGATCCATCGGCCGGATCATCTTCTCAACGAAAGCCCACTCTTCATCTGTGATCCCGTATTTTTTACAAAGTTTTTCATCATTCCATGACTGCGAAAAGTCCTGCGTGGGTACGAATGTGTAGACAGTTTTAGTTGCATGCTGTGTGGATTTATGCAGTAGAACTAGAAATCTGAAAAAGCGAGATCTTATATAATCAGCCGCATTAGTGGCTTGAATTTTGTTTTTGAACGGGCCTATGTGCATATATGTCCATGAAGATGCAGTTCCCGGCGCCCCGACAAATGGCTTTCCGAGTATTGAGTGCGGAAAACCATCGCTTCCACTACCAGCGGCCGGAACAAATACTTTCCACCAGTCGATAGACTCAGTTTCTTTGGTCAGTTCTTGCCGATTGATATAACCGATACCTCCATTTCGATAGATCATGACATCGTTTGCGCTGGCTTTGTCCTTACCCCGAAAAGTAGTGTCAAGTCCGAATGCACCAATGGAACTCACTAAACCCATGAATTGTTTATTTAATGGAAGAGTTGGACTCCTCTTTGGATCTGATGCTTCTAATGTCAATACTTTCCGGAGAATAGAAACGCCCTCGTTGTATCGAATGAATACATCGCAACCAGGTTCTAGCAGCGGCCGGGTAATGGTAGGCAAAACAGATCCTTTATCATGCGTTGTGACGGCAACATTACCATGATTGTCTCTTTGCCATAAGAAATAGGAAATACCACCCTTAATTTGGGTGCCAGGAAATACATCATTTGAGTCTGGGAAATCATGAATCACACGAAGCCTGTTGTCGGTAAGCATGGATTCACGGAATGAATCAAGTCCCATGCCGCCCGAGAACCATCGGGATGGTGTGACCATGCAGAGATAGCGTGGTTCCAGTAACTTTGCTTGATCTACAAAAGAGTTGTATATCGGTCGTGCTTGAACACCTGCGCCTCCTGTACCGCCCGTGCTCATCTGATATGGCGGGTTTCAGATAATCACATCGAATTGCATTTTGCCTCCAAATATCTCGGCCAGCCGAGTCTTGATGTTGTCGGTATGAATGAACGCATAAGCATAGTTCTCAACCTCCGCCTCACGCTCCAAGATTGCTCTTGGTGCGCCACAGAACTCACACTTGGTGTCGCCCCATGTGTGTTCCATGCGCTTGAACCAGATGTTGCCATCGTCACTGGAGAAGGATTTGGCAATCGAGTGCTCTCCGTTGGCATATTTGGAGCAATAGACGCTTCGGCGCGCTAGCAAAGCAGTGATCTGGGTGGTGGCAATACCGAATACTTGCTTCGTCAGGATATGATTCACGCGCTTTTCTAAATTAGGAATTTCTTTCTCTAGCCCTTTGGTGAGGCGACTAGTGATCTCACGCAGGAACACACCCGATTTCGTAAAAGGGTCGAGGAACTTCACTGTCTTATCAGCCCAGAGGTTCGCACCCTTGTTATTCGCTGCCCATGCCTCCGTAAGCGTATCCAGCATTTGGTTTGCAAACACCGGCGGGGTGAATACCTCATCATTAGAAAGGTTCGCAATGCATGTCAGCACATCAGGATTGCGGCTGCGCAAAGAAAAACTAGATTGTTCGGTCATGGAGTTGCCTCCTGCGGCGTTGCTGCAAGTTCACTTACCGTCATTGATGGATAGTTCTTACTTGGAGTAAAGATCTCATGCTTGCCAAGGTCTGCAAACAGTGAGCCCTTGGCACTATAAGTTGAAGACATTGTGAGATCGCGGAGGCAAAAATCCCGCCTCTGAAATTTACCCTTCCCAAGGTAACCCCATTCAGCAAAGGTGATTGGTAAGTTCCCCTGAGTGCGCATCGTGAGAGCATCACCATGAACGAGATTTTGTGAAAGCACATAGAACGCAGCACGATAAAGATCATCGGATTCTTTAAGATTAAGATACTCTGCGAAGATTTCGATAAGATTTGCACGACACTCTACAATGTTATCTGGCAGCAATTCGATCCCGTAGATGCACATGAGCGCCAGCAGCGCATAATTCTGGCGTTCAAAATCGGACTTACTGTATTTCAATTCCACTGCGGTAAGTTTGCGCCGTAGAACTTGGACTAGGAAATTGCCCGTTCCACAAGCTGGTTCAAGAAAGCGGGAGTCAATGCGCTCGGTTTCATCCTTCACCAGATCGAGCATAGCTTCGACCATCCAAGCAGGGGTAAAAACCTCGCCATGATCTGCTACCCGCTGCTTGGATTTAACTTGTTCTTCCACAGATCTCCTTAATACTTCGCCACAGTTACTTAGATTCAACGGTAACCTTAGATAACCAAATGGAATGAGTTATTGGCTTTATTTCGAACATTTAGCTACTTTGGAGACCGCTGTAAGTTTCATTGAAACCATCTTACTCCATGCGAATTCAGAATTCTAAATTATTTTAAATAGATTATGTAACTACAAAAATACTTATGCTTTTTTTTTACAGTAACTCTTAATTAATTTCACAATCGTTTTGCAACTTTTCGGTAAGTAGTGGTAACCATTACGATAGGGCAGCAGAAGATTTGCTATGGAAGGAAGAACAAGCAGAAGACTTAGCCACGGACGAACACGGAAAAACACGGAATCAAAACACACACATCATTCAGGGCCGGAAGCAATACTCATCCCTTAGGTGCAAGATCCAAAGGTTCAATTGGAGAAGTTGCAGTGGGGCTTCCCCATCGCAACTCCTCTGTCTTTAAACAAGCTCATATCAATTAATAAGAAGTAAAAGTGGTGGAGGTTTAGATCCCGGGCTAGCGAAGCGAAGGGCCCTTTTCCCGGAGGGAAGAGGGTTGGGAGTTGGGGGAAGAAAAAGAAAAACAAAAGAAAGAAAAAAAGAAAAGCCCATGGATTGCGTTCCATGGGCCTCTTGTTATTGAATGATGCGAGTTAAGAAGACCCACCCAGCTCAGTGGGTGGGCTTGAAGTCAAAGTGGGTGGGCTTAGGGCGGGTTAATTATCCAAGCCTGCATAATCTTTAGGTTTAAGCCCTTTTTTATGGCCATTGAAGCTGAACTTCGTGGGTTCGAATTTGCCTACGATATCGACCTTGGCTTTCTCTGGGATTTTGCTTTCCATATCCAGGCACCAGAAGGTTGCGTTTACCAATAATCTTCGAACGCCTTCGTTTTCAAGATCTTGGGAAGCGCCCATGGTGGTGGTGAAAACTCGGCCTATTTTGCCTTCGGGGATTTTGTAGGTTTTGGTCCAAGCAATTGGCATCATTGGCTCGTTTACTTTGCCGTTGACTGGCTTATCATCGAACTTCATGCCTTCAAGAACTTGGCCAAACACGACAGCTTGGTAATCCGTTGAGAAGGGAAGACGCACGCCATAGACATCGGTAGGGCCCCAGATATCGCCATCTTTAATGCCTTTGACGATAGGGTTTTCGCGTTGATTAGGGACGATGATGCCCCTGCAGCTTTGTTTGCCGTGGGAACCATGATGGCTGATCCACATTTCGCCAAGAACTAATTTACCAAAGCCATCGGTCCATTCTTTTTCGGTGCCTTTATAGCCATTACCATAACGGGCATAGGGGTGATCTTTGGGGAAATTGAAGGCGTGTGTTGCGGTGCGCATTCCGATGACGGGTTTGCCTGTTTTTAGGTAATCATCGATATGTTTCATTTGGTCGGGTGGAAGCTTGCGGAAGCGGGTAGCGATGATCATAAGATCGGCTTTGGCAAGGGCTTCGAGGCCTGGGATGTTATCATTAACGGTGGGGGTGATAAGGCCGGTTTTTGGGTCAACCGCGAAAAGAACGGTGCAGTTAAAGCCATGATGCTTGGCGAGGATTTTGCCGAGTTGGGGGAGGGCTTCTTCGGAGCGATATTCTTCATCGCCCCCGATTAAGACGATATTCTTGCCTTTTCCGAGGCCTTCAGAGCCTTTATAGGTAACCCACTGCTCTTCTTGGGCAAATGCGACGCTTGAAAAGAACAGCGAAGCTAGAAATAGCGAAAATTTAAGTAAATGTTGGAACACGGAGAATCCCTTTCAAATAGGTAGGATTAAAGCAAGTCTCATACTATGAATGATGTTAGCGATTAAATAGGGGCTGATAAAGAAGAAAATCCTGATTTGAACAGGGTTAAGGGCTATTGGCTGAATCGTCTTAAATATGCGGGGCATTCTTCTTGCATGGAATGTGAAGAAGATGTGATAATGAATAAGTTCAAGGTTTACAGTCTTATTTGGGGCCAAAAGATGAAAATATGGCACATGGTATCCCTGATGATTTTGGGCTTAGCGACCAATTGGGTTGTTGGGCAACAAAAGGCCCCAGTTGAGCTTAAGGCGCAAGCATTACAGATTGCCCCGGGCAAAGCAGATTCGGATCCCAAAACCCCGATCGATGGTACTGATAATTCTGCAGTAAGCCTGCCCCGCGATAACAAAATGAAAAGTAGGATCGAAGCTGCCCAAGATTACATCAAGTCTGGGGATTGGGCGGAAGCCTGCAATGTTCTTCAGAAGCTTCTCGAAATAAAGGAAGATGTATTTGCAGAGATCTCGCGCAAGGGTGCTGATGGCAAACCCATCACTGCGCTGGTCAGCGTACGAACTGAGGCAAACCGTTTAGTTGCATCGCTTCCTGCAAAAGGGTTGGAATTTTACAAACTCACTTTCAATCCAAGTGCAGGGGCATTACTGAAACAAGCAAAGGCCAACAGCGACCCCAACATGCTGGCCCAAGTGATGAAGTTATATTTGCATACCGATCCCGGTTCCGAGGCTGCACTTCTATTGGGAACGTATCAGCTCGACCGTGGAAACTTCATGGCTGCATCGTTGTGCTATGAAAAGTTGCTTGACCGTGAAGGCAGTGAAAAGCTTTCGCCACGCACTCTTTTTAAAGCTGCATATGCTTTCTTTCAATCGGGTGATACAGCGCGTGGGCAAAAGCTATGGGTAATGTTAAGCGCCAAGGGGTTGCGCGAATTAAACCTCGATGGAAACGCTACGTCGTTGGATGGGCTTAAAGAAGTAGCGATCAAGCAAAACCGTGCGGGCGAGATGGGTGTATTTGATTGGCAGATGTTTGCGGGGAATGTAAAGCGCAATGCCCAGACTCCTGGTGGTACGCCTTTCATGGAGCCCAAGTGGAAAATTTCCACTGCGAAGACCAATGAATCTAAAAATGCTTTGAAGCTTTCGGAAAACTACATGGTGCTTCAGCGCCAGCAGGCCATGCTTCCGGGGTTTTTCCCGCTTGCAACCACCATCACCAAGAATGAACAAAAAATCCCGCTGATCATTTATCGCAGTTACTGGGGCATTCATGCTGTGCAGGTGCAGACGGGAAAATTGGAGTGGGAGGCTCGTTCCGATTGGGGTATTGATGCTGTCTCTCAAGATAAAAAGAAAGAGATTCTCAACCAATGGCTTGCCCAGTATGTGAACAACAACCTACGCCCTGGTATACTTTTTGAAAATACCTCGCTGGGTTGTTTATCATCCGATGGTAGGAACGTATTTTGTGTTGAAGACCTTTCGGTGCCACCCCCGCCTACTGCAAACCCTTACACGAACTTTAATGGTAATCAGAATAACAATAACAGGGCTCCCAGTAAGGAAGTCAACGATGCGATTCTTTTCAGCAAGCTGCAGGCTTATGATTTGGTGACGGGGAAGCTGCGCTGGGAGATTGGCGAACGCGATGAAAAAAGCGAGCTGGGCGATACGCATTTTCTTGGGCCCCCTATTCCCGTGAGTGGAAAGCTTTTTGTACTTACCGAAAAGCAGCAGGAACTTAGACTTGTGACGCTTGACCCTACAACCGGCAAACTGCTGGGCATCCAAACTTTGGTTACCACACGCGATAAGCTAGAGCAGGATGTGGGCAGGCGCACCCAAGCTGCGCACTTATCCTATGGCGAAGGTATTTTAGTTTGTCCCACGAATTCGGGGGCTTTGCTAGGCGTTGATCTTCTTACGGGAAGTCTGGTTTGGGCTTATATGTACCGGGATAAAACCGAAAGCCCAGACAATGCGCTCGATCCCAACCGCCCTAGGATCAATGGCATGATTGGCCGTAGGGGCAACGGCGCCCTCATGAATCCCTCTTTTAATAATCAATGGAAGGTAACCGCGCCTGTCATTCAAGATGGCAAAGTAATCTTCACGGCTCCTGATGCTAGGGCTATTCATTGCGTCAACTTAAGAGATGGCACCAAGGTTTGGACTCAGAATCGGCAGGAAGAAGATCTTTACTTTGGCGGTGTCTATGCAGGGTTGGCTATTGTGGTGGGTCGAAAAACCTGCAGGGGTATTGATATCAACAATGGCAGCACGGTATGGACATTAGAAACCGGCGTACCATCGGGTTTGGGCGTAGCATCTGAAAACATTTACTACCTGCCCATCAAGGAATCAAATGGTTCGAAAGAGCCTGAGGTTTGCGCAATCGATGTGGCGAGGGGTAAAATATTAGCTCATACAAGATCGCGTAAAAGTGAAATAGCAGGTAATCTTATTTTTCATGAGGGCGCTGTAATTTCGCAGACCACGAGCGATGTCGCAGTTTACCCACAGCTTGCGATCAAGCTCGAGCAGATTGATCTGCTTAT
>Ga0207940_1000103_pt1 | contig 27837 bp, 24 predicted proteins | sample LakMenEpi06Jul12_FD_150676 | JGI IMG/M metagenome (GOLD analysis project Ga0207940, IMG submission 150676) | Freshwater microbial communities from Lake Mendota, WI - 06JUL2012 deep hole epilimnion (SPAdes) | ecosystem: Environmental > Aquatic > Freshwater > Lake > Epilimnion/Euphotic zone ... | reverse complement strand
GGCGGCTCGACCAATGCTGTGTTGCACTTCTTGGCCATTGCGCACACTGCTGAAGTTGAATGGACCATTGACGACTTCGAACGCATGCGCAAGAAGATTCCTGTGATTTGCGACTTGAAACCTAGCGGCAAATATTTGGCCGTTGATCTGCATAAGGCAGGCGGTATTCCGCAAGTCATGAAGGTTTTGCTGAAGGCTGGTTTGTTGCATGGCGATTGCATGACCATCACCGGCAAAACTGTGGCAGAAAACTTAAAAGACATTCCAGACGCACCTCGCGCCGACCAAGATGTGATTCGCCCCATCGACAAGCCCATGTATGCAGAAGGCCACTTGGCCATTTTGAAAGGCAACTTGTCACCCGAAGGTGCTGTGGCCAAAATTACAGGCTTGAAGAACCCCGTCATTACAGGTCCCGCTCGCGTATTCGACGACGAGCAATCGGCTTTGCAAGCCATTTTGGATGGCAAGATCAAAGCCGGCGATGTCATGGTCTTGCGTTACCTTGGCCCCAAAGGTGGCCCTGGCATGCCAGAAATGCTGGCCCCCACGGGTGCACTCATTGGTGCTGGTTTGGGCGAAAGCGTGGGCCTCATTACCGATGGCCGCTTCTCTGGCGGCACATGGGGCATGGTGGTTGGACACGTAGCGCCTGAAGCAGCTGCTGGCGGCACCATTGCGTTTGTGCACGAAGGCGACTCGATTACCATCGATGCGCACAAACTTGTTTTGGCATTGAATGTGCCTGAGGAAGAAATTGCCAAGCGCCGTGCCAAATGGACAGCGCCTGCACCTCGCTACACACGTGGCGTTCAAGCTAAGTTTGCTTTCAACGCCTCCAGCGCCAGCAAAGGTGCTGTGCTGGATTTGTACTGATCAAAAAAAGCGCTTACAAGCTCGTTAGAGTTCTTTAGCGCTTTTCAAAATCAGAGGCCAATGGCGGCAATGCCCGCCTTGGCAATTTGCGCGTCCTCGGTGGACTTCACACCACTCACGCCCACTGCGCCAATGCAAGCGCCATCTTTCATGATGGGCACGCCACCTTCAAGCATGCCCTCAATGGTCGGCGCTGACAAGAATGAAAAACGGCCGGCATTGATGATGTCTTCGTAAATTTTGCTTTCGCGCTGACCCAAAGCAGATGTTTTGGCTTTTGCGGGGGCAATGTGGGAAGAAATGGGGGCAGCGCCGTCTAAGCGCTGGAAATGCAACAAATGACCGCCTGCATCCACAATGGCAATGCTCACGGCCCATTTATTTTTCTGCGCTTCGGCTTGCGCAGCTGCGGCAATTGCTTGTACATCGGACAATTCGAGGGTAGATTGAGTTTTCATAGGGCTTTGTGGGTAAAAAATTGAACAATAAGCATACCGCAGCCTGAGCTGGGCATTGACTTAGTGAAAGTCAAAAGTCAAAAGACCCTGAAATCTTTGGTAAATAGGGCATTTCTGGTTACAAGCCCTACAATTTGCTCACCCGATACAGGGTGGATTATTAGGAGTTCAAACATGAGCGATCTTCAAAACATTGAACAACCCAGCTGGGGTAGCGTCGGCACTACGCCTGCCGAGCGAAACAAAGTCATGCGCAACACTTACATGTTGCTGGCCGTTAGCCTCTTGCCCACTGTGTTGGGTGCATGGCTTGGTGTGGCTACAGGCATCACCCAATCGCTGGGTGGCGGTTTAGGCCTCATCCTGTTTTTAGGTGGCGCCATTGGTTTCATGTACGCCATCGAGAAAACCAAACACTCGTCTACAGGCGTTTTTGTCTTGTTGGCTTTCACATTCTTCATGGGCCTCATGCTGTCTCGCATGATTGCCATGGTCTTGGGCTTCAAAAACGGACCTGACCTCGTCATGACGGCCTTCGCCGGCACCGCAGGTGTGTTTGCAGTCATGTCCGTCTTGGCCAGCGTCATCAAGCGCGACTTGTCTGGCATGGGCAAGTGGTTGTTTGTGGGCGCCTTGGTTCTCATGGTGGGCGGCATCGTCAATATTTTTGTGGGCTCAACGGCCGGCATGATGGCCTTGTCTGTGGCTGCCATCGGTATTTTCAGCGCCTACATGCTGTATGACCTGAAGCAAATTTTGGACGGTGGTGAAACCAATTACATCAGCGCCACGCTCATGTTGTACATGGACTTGTTCAATGTGTTCCAAAGTCTGTTGGCCTTGTTAGGCCTCTGGGGTGGCGAGCGCGAGTAATCGACTGAATTTAAAACCAGTTTAAAGCACCTGAGTTCGAAAGAACTCAGGTGCTTTTTTATTCAGCGTCTTTCAAAAACAGCCATGCTTTCGACGTGCGCTGTGTGCGCAAACATATTGACCACGCCGGCGTTTAGACAACGGTACCCTGCCCTGTGAACAAACAAGCCAGCATCTCGCGCCAAGGTGGCTGGATTGCAGCTGACATAGACAATGCGTTTGGGAAACTGCCAGTCACCTCGAAGTGCGTCGTTCTCTTCTAACTCAGCAAGTGCCTTTGCCAAGGCAAAGGCGCCCTCTCTGGGCGGATCAATGAGCCACTTGTCGGCAACGCCATCTGCCATGAGCATTTCAGGGGTCATTTCAAACAAGTTGCGTGCAATGAACGATGTGGGCGCTAAGCGTTTTTTGCCTTCACGAAGCGTTTGGTTGTGTTCGTAATTTTCACGCGAGCGCGCCACCAAAGTTTCTGCGCCTTCGATGCCCACCACCTCTTTGGCCGTTGTGGCAATGGGCAATGTGAAATTACCCAAACCACAAAACCAATCGATGACTCGCTCGTGTGCTTCAGGCTTTAGGAGGCGCAAGGCCCGCGAGACCAAGACCCGATTAATGTGCGGATTGACCTGCGTGAAATCGGTAGGCTTGAATGGCATGTGCACACCAAAATCAGGCAAGTCATAGGAGAGCTCGATGCCGCCTTCGTCCATGAGCTTGACGGTGTCAGGCCCTTTAATTTGCAGCCACCACTGCACACCATGCAGGAAAGCAAATTCACGCAAGCGTTCTTCATCGGCAGTGCTTAAGGGCTCTAAATGCCGCAACACCAAAGCCGTGACGGTGTCGCCCTGCGCCAATTCAATTTGAGGCACCGTTTCACGGGCGTCCATGCCAAAAATAAGTTCTCGCAGTGGGAGCAAAAGCGCACTGATTTTGGGGGGTAAAACTCTGCAAGTTTTGATGTCGGCCACATAACGGCTTTTGCGTTCATGAAAACCAATGAGCACTTCACCTTTTTTATGAACATAGCGTACTGACATGCGGGCGCGGTAACGGTAGCCCCAACTAGGACCTTCCATAGGCCGCAACAAGTTCTCGGGTTTGACTTTGCCCAAGTGCCACAAACTGTCTTCTAGGACGCGCTGTTTCACGGCCACTTGCGCACTGGCTTCTAAGTGCTGCATTTTGCAGCCACCACAAGCGCCAGCATGCAAGCCAAAGTGGGGGCAACCAGGTCTTACACGTTGAGAAGACTCTCGGTGGATGGCGGTGACTACCCCTGCTTCCCAATTGTTCTTTTTACGGTGGACATTGACAGTCACCATTTCAAACGGCAAAGCACCTTCTACAAAAACAACTTTGCCATCAGGCCTTCGAGCAATGCCTTGGGCCTCCATGTCGAGCGCATCAATGTGCAACCACCCTGCGGGTAAGTCAGAACGTCCTAAGATAATTTCTTGAGTCTGCTCTTCTCTTGTGGTGTCGTTCTGTTTGCTCATGGACGGGCTGGCAATAACTTGGCAGGGTCAACAGGTTTGCCTTGCTTGCGAATTTCAAAATGCAACTTGACGCGATCTGAATCTGAACTGCCCATCTCTGCGATCCGCTGTCCCTTGATCACGTTTTGATCTTCTTTGACCAACAGTGTTTGGTTGTGCGCGTAGGCGGTTAAGTAGGTGTTGTTGTGCTTCAAAATGACCAGGTTGCCATAACCCCTAAGACCTGAGCCTGCATAGACCACTTTGCCGTCGCCGGCTGCCAGCACAGGGTCGCCCGCTTTGCCTGCAAAGTCGAGACCTTTGTTTTTGGCTTCATCAAAACCCGCCAAAACGGGTCCTGGATGAGGCCATGCGAAGGCCATGCCGTCGTCACTGACATTGACTGGAAGAGGTGCGCTTGGCGTGTTGGAAGTTGACGCGCTAGATGCTATCGGGTTAGGCGTATTGCTTGTTGCACTGCTTGGCGGTACTTGGTTCTGAGCCACGACAGGTTTGGTTTGCCTGCTGGCAGCGGCTTCCATCAGCGGCGGTGCCACACGCAACACTTGATCGACTTCAATCATGTTGGGGTTGTCTAGGCCATTCCATTTGGCAATGTCGCGCCATGCTTGTCCATGGTCCAAGGCAATTTTGGTGAGCGTGTCTCCGGGACGCACGCTGTAATACCCGGGCTTGCCCGCATTTTCTGAGCCCGCCATTGCGGGCCCCATGGAAACGGGCGAACTGGTGGCTACAGGGGCAGTTACTCTTGCACTGTCACTTGCAGCCTGCGGCTGTACTCTTTGGACAGGGCGTGAAGTACTTTGTCCTGCCACCCGATCTTCAACTGGTATAGGTCCGCGTGGGCGTGACGTACATGCAGCAAGCAAGCAAACAGACAACACACTGATCACCATCCAACTTTGACGGCCACTCAACAATTTCATTCCATATCCTTCAGGAGATACCCGATTTTAAAGGGACAAAATGAACGGCCTCTAAAACACTTTGCTTGAAGCCATGGTTTGTTTTGTCCACCACCATGAGCGCTTGTTGGCCATTGGCCGTGACGGTTGGAGCGACCAGCCTGCCACCCACAGCCAATTGATCTAACCAAGCTTGCGGCAAAGTCTCGCCCCCTGCCGCAGAAATGATGGCCGCATAAGGGGCGCCTTTGGCATACCCCAGCATGCCGTCGCCAAACAGCAAGTGAACATTGGCCAACCGAAAATATCGCAAATTGGAACGTGCTTTTTCGTGCAGCCCTTTGAGGCGCTCTATGCTGTAGACCTCGGTAGCAACGTGACTTAGCACAGCAGCTTGGTAGCCGCAGCCTGTGCCTATTTCTAGCACGCGACCTAATTTGCCGCTTGTACCCTCTAGCAACAACTCCACCATTCGGGCCACCACATTGGGCTTTGAAATTGTTTGTCCTAAACCAATGGGCAAGCTGGTGTCTTCATAAGCCTGATTGACCAAGCCGCTTTCTACAAAACGATGTCGCTCGACTGCACCCATGGCTTCCAAAACCAAGGGGTCTTTCAGGCCTTGAGCAGCCAGCTTTTGCACCATGCGTTGTCTGACCGCACTGGAATCTAAGCCAAGACCCTGCGGGTTTGTAGGCGCGGCCTTTTTAGCGGGTGCTTTGGCTGGCGCCCCCTTCTCTTGAGTGCTTAACTTAATGGGAAAACCGGGACGCTGCGCCATCAACCCTCCCAAACTTGGAGCTTGGACAAGTTTTGTGACCAGAAGCCCGCATTGTCGTGGTCTGTGAGGTCGACCTGCAAGGGTGTGATGGTCACGTGACCATTTTTTGCCGCATAAAAATCGGTGCCTTCGCCATCGTCCATGGCCTCGCCGGCGTTGCCAATCCAGTACATGGTTTCACCACGAGGGCTCAGCTGAGTAATGACGGGTTCTGCTGCATGACGGCGACCCAAACGACACAAGGTCGCTGCTTTGTACTCTGCCGTCTTGTTCGGAATGTTGACATTCAACAGCCAAGGTGATTTGCCAATGAGTTGCGCTTGTTCAAATTGCGCCACCATGTTTTTGGCAAATTCTGCAGCGATATCGAGATGCCCCCAGCCTTTTTCTGTTTGAGAAAATGCCAATGCTGGGATGCCAAACAAATAACCCTCCATGGCAGCACCCACCGTGCCCGAGTAGAGGGTGTCATCGCCCATGTTGGCGCCATTGTTAATGCCAGACACCACCAAATCGGGGCGATAGCCCAAAAGGCCTGTGAGGGCAATGTGAACGCAATCGGCAGGTGTGCCATTGACGTACCGAAAACCATTCTCGCCTTGCCTGACGTAAAGGGGGGAATGCAGCGTGAGCGCGTTGGACTTGGCGCTGTTGTTGTGCTCGGGTGCCACCACCTCCACATCGGCCACTTGCTTCAGTGCATGGTAAAGCGCCACAATGCCATCAGCACGGTAGCCATCGTCGTTGGAGATCAGTATTTTCATGGGTGTTTCCTAGGCCCCAATTGTAGGTCGCTACCGAGACAAGCCAATGGCTTGTTTGCCCTTTATATTCAAGACATTGAATGATTTTTGAGGAGAATTTACGTGCACGCTTGGCTCTGTGAAAACCCTGTAGGTGTCGAGGCTTTAAATTGGAAAGAAATTCCAACGCCCGTACCCCAATCTGGTCAAGTCTTAATTCGCATTGAGGCGGCCAGTTTGAACTTCCCCGACCTGCTCATTGTTCAAAACAAATACCAAATGAAACCTGACCTGCCTTTTGTGCCAGGTTCAGAGTATGCGGGTGTGATTGAAGCGGTAGGTGACGGCGTGACGCACCTGAAGGTGGGGCAATCTGTTGCCTGTTTGTCAGGAACAGGTGGCTTTGGCACACACACCCTCGCCCCTGCCAAGCTGTGCATGCCTCTACCCGCTGGCTTTCCTGCCGTAGATGCTGCTGCCTTCATCATGATCTATGCCACATCGCACCATGCGCTCATTGACCGTGCAGCATTGAAAGCTGGCGAAACGGTGCTGGTTTTGGGCGCTGCGGGCGGCGTTGGCACTGCCGCCATTCAAATTGCCAAGGCTGCGGGCGCTCGGGTCATTGCGGCTGCGTCAACCGACGAAAAATGCGCACTCTGCAAATCATTGGGCGCCGATGAAACCATCAACTACACCACCCAAAACATTCGAGAAGCTTTAAAAACAATCACTGAAGGCAAAGGTCCTGATGTGATTTATGACCCAGTAGGCGGCGACTTTGCAGAGCCCGCCTTCCGGTCCATCGCATGGCGCGGGCGCTACTTGGTGGTGGGTTTTGCAGCCGGTCCTATTCCTGCCCTGCCCTTCAACTTGGCCTTGTTAAAAGGTGCTTCTATTGTGGGCGTTTTTTGGGGTGACTTTTCACGCCGCGAACCCCAAGCCAACGCGGCCATGATGGCTGAATTGGCGCAGTGGTATGCGCAAGGCAAAGTCAAACCTGTGATTGACAGAACCATGCCCATGAGCGAATTGAAAGCGGCCTATGCCCACATGGGTTCACGTGGGGTGATGGGCAAACTGGTGATGGTCAATTAAAGAAGAGTGGCGCTGGCTTGCACGGCATCAGCCAAGCGCCTTCTACCCCATTATTTTTTCTTTTTGAAGGCTGGGTCATAGCGTTTGATCCAGTCAAAAAACTCGTGGTACCAGATCACGTTGTTGGCGGGCTTCAAGATCCAATGATTCTCATCGGGATACCACAACAGGCGCGCGTCTACCCCCTTGGCTTTGAGTGTGTTGTAGTAGGCTAAGCCCTGGGCGTCTGGCACACGATAGTCTTTGGCACCATGAATGACCAAGGTGGGCGTTTGCATGGTGGCAGCATAGGCATGCGGGCTTTGTGAGTGCACCTTCTTCATGTCATTCCAATACCATCCACCCAACTCTTGCGCATGCCAACCATAGGCATCGTCAGAGAACATGCCTACCCAGTCGTAGCAACCTGCGTGGCAAACATAGGCTTGATAGCGTCCTGGTTTCACATGCGCATTCATCCAGGCCACCATGTAGCCACCGTAGCTGCCGCCTGTTGCAAACACACGCCCCTTGTCAATCCAAGTTTTCTTGCGCAGCCAATCGGTACAGGCTTCCATGTCTTGCAATTCCAACTCACCCCATTTGTGCGTGATTGAATCGAGAAACTTCAAACCAAAACCAGATGAGCCATGGTAGTTGACGTTGGCCACCACATAGCCTTGGGCTGCAAACACATGGTAGTTCCAGCGCCAATGCCAAACGTCGCCTGGGCCTGTGTGCGGCCCGCCATGAATGGTGTGAAGCAAGGGGTATTTTTTGGTTTGATGAAAACCGGGGGGGTAGTGCAACCACACTTGCACATCGTCTCCCTTGGCCCCTTTAAACCAGTGCTCTTCGGTATGACCTAAAACAATGCCCTTAAGCAGATCATCATTGAAATGTTCAATGCGTTTTGAAGCTGACGACACACTGCGACCAGATTCATCCACTTGAGTCACCTGAATTCGACCTGGGTGAACCGCCTTGTCCATGAGGGTGACCAATTGGCCCGCAGCCTCATCAAAGGCATGTACCGTGCCGCCTTCCATGACCACAGTCGGTTGCGATTTTGCGATGTCAAAACGCCAAACATGTTGACGGCCTCTGTCTTCTGCTTTGCAAAGCAATGCACTGCCGTCTTCGCTCCACTTCAAGGGCATTTGTGGTTCACGGTCCCACTTGGCGCTGATGGTTTTCCAGGGCATGGCTTGCTTGCTGGATTTAGCAGTCGATGGCTTTGGCAGATCAAGCAAAGCCAGGTGATTGGGCTGAGTGTGTTTGAGCGCTTGGTGCGATGCTAAGAAAGCCAATTGATCACCCGTTGGGCTGTAGGCAGGTCCTGACACATCCCAAGCGGGGTCTTTGACCAAGTCTCGAATGGCAATGACTTTGTTGCCCTTCAATTGAATTTCAGCCAAGGCCATGCGGGGCGCTGCGTTCTGGGCTTTTTCTGGGTCAAACACGAAACTGATGCTTTTGCCATCGGCCGAGATGTCAAATTCATTGGCACTGGGGTCACGGCGCGGCAGCTCGTAGTCTGTGCCCTCTAGCAAGTCCACCACACGACCGCTCTTTAAATCCATGATGCACAAATGAGGCACGCGGCCCATTGGCAAGTTGTGATCCCAGTGGCGATACACCGCATCCTCTGTGGCAAAAGCGCTGTCTTTGCGGGCTTTGGTTTCCTTGAGCTTGTCGGCTTGAGACTCGCCCTTTAACTTGGGCCAAGCCCATGTGATGAACGCGATGCGCTCACCGTCTGAAAACCATTTGAAATCGACCACACCTGTGGGCACTTCAGCTGCACGCTTGGCTTCACCGCCGTCTGGCGCAATGAGGTACAGCTGAGGCTCATCGTCCTTCTTGCCGTTTTGCTCTCGCTTGGCCACAAACGCCACCCAATCGCCTTGGGGCGAGAACTGTGGGCGGCCGTCTTTGTCGCCACATTGTGTGAGCTGTCTGGGCTGACCGCCAAGGGTAGACAGCAGCCAAATGGCGCTTTGAATGGTGTTTTCTTTGACCGAGGGCTGCGCGACAGCACACACCGCCTGCGAACCGTCTGGACTGATGCTGGGAGCACCCAGTCGTTGCAGTTGCCACATCAACTCGACAGTGAGTTGTTTGGACTGGCGGGGGGATGCTGATTTTGTTTTTGATGCCGTCATCTTCAACGACTCCTGTGAATGAAATACATGGATTTAATACTGGCGATCAATTGGCGTTATGGAGCGCGATTGCAATTGATGGGCTGCTGTAAGTTGGTATTTTTTGCGCGTGTATGGCTAGAAGTTACAACGACATTTGGTGAATTGGCGTTGCTGTCTTTGGCCTTGTTTGTACTGATGATGATGGCGTCGTTTGGGAGCGCGCAATCGGCTGCGGCTGCAGGGCCTTGTGCAACGGGCTGCTGAGTGAAAGTGCCTGTCACATTGGGTGAAATGGGTGCTGGTATAGGCGCTGGGATTGGCATTGCACCAGGCGGCGAGGTGTAAGCCGGACTTGCTTGAATGTTGATACCATAGTTGTAGAAATAGAAATTACCACGCGATTCGTTGTAGATGGCGGGTCTTTGTTCATGCCGCACAGACTTGGCCAGTTCTTCCACGGAGTTCTGGACATCGCGCATCAGATCTTCAATTTTTAAACCTGGAACTTTCATGCGTGTAATGAGCTCTCGCGTGAAAACGCTGTTTGGGTTTGGATCTTTTTCAAGCAAGCGGTCGAGGGCTTGTTGCCCACGGCTTGCGGAGTACACAATCATCTGTCCTCTGGGCGCTTCTATGGCGCTCAATCCGCGAGCGTTGCCAATCGACCTTCCTTTTGACTTTAAAGGGTTGTCTCTACAGGCATCAACAATGACCAGGCTGAAAGCAGGCTTTGCTTCTGCCAGCTTTTCAGTCAAAGTCAACAAGTCATAGGCTGTTTTCTCTACTTCACTTTCACTGTTGACTTCAATATCGGTTGGGAGCAAATAACTCCCATTTTTAATTTGTACGCCATGCCCAGCATAGAACACCACAACCTCATCGCCGCCTTGAATGCCTTGGGTGAATGATTCAACCGCTCTGACAGTTGCACGGTAGTTTAAGTTTTGATGAAGCTGAACTGCAAAACCTGCGTTCCTTAATTCACGCGCCATGGCATTGGCATCGTTACCGGCTTTTTGCAATTTGCTGACAGCCAAGTAATTGTCATTGCCAATAACAAGCGCAACGCGTTTTGCCTGAACATGCAGGCAAAAAAGGATTGCAAAACAAGTCAAAATGACTTTTGAAAAATGCACGATATAAATGTCCCGAAATTGACAATTGAATAGTAAAGTCTAATCTTGTAAGTATGTCTATAAGCAAGAACATTTAGTACTTAATTAGTATTAAATTGATTTTACAAACTCTGAAATTTTCAATAAAGCGATAGATCATGTTTTTAAAAACTCTTGGTGTGGTTTTTTCACTGGCTTTGGCTTCTTGCGCTGCCAATGTTCCACTTTCTTCTGCTGTGGAGTCAACTCCTACCGGAGCCAAGTTGAGCTTCCTGGACATTTCTAAGTTTGACCGTGATTTATCGGGATCCTTGCAAGATAAAAATGCTTCAGTTGAAGTCGCTTTTTATGACAAGGTCAGCCCTAACAATTTGCCGGATCGATTACAAAAATGGATTTCGGTAGTTGAGGCCGATGGAGGCAAAGTATTGGTTGAACCACCACCTAACGAGTTGGTCGCAAGGAATCCACTTGCAGCCCTAAGTCTTGTTGGCACATTGATTACAAGTATCAAAGGTTTTGCAAAATTTAATTCAGAAAGAATTTACGAAACTGCCAAGGGACGCGACGCAGTTATCTCGCTGGAAAGAAACAGCAAAGGCGAAGTTGTAATTAACGCAATCAAATTTATCAAAAGAGCACCATGATGTTACGCATTGCTTTGATCGCTTCTACCCTTTTAATGGTTCAAGCCGTTTCGGCGCAGCCATCCTCCAACAGATCCGCCTTGATTATTGGGGTTGGTGAATACGGCTACTCTGGTGCAACACCACTGACTGGGGTAAAGCATGACATGGTTAGTGCTGCGAAAATTGCTACAGCAATGGGCATACCTGAAAACAATGTGAAGTACCTTAGAAATTCACAAGCCACCAAAGCAAACATTCTTAATGCATTGAAACAGTTGGGTGATACCTCCGGTGAAGGCTCAAGAACCTTCGTTTATTTTTCAGGGCACGGGACAAGACAGCCCTCAGGAAACGAATGCGTTGAAGGTTTGTTGACCTACGAAGGCTCAACAATATCCAATCAAGAGTTTGCTGGCGCTACCCAAAAAATAGCAAAGTCTTCAGACAAATTCATTACTCTTGTAGATGCATGTCACTCTGAAGGTGTTGTGCCTCCGAAATCACAAACACGGGCACTGCTTAAAGATCAGTTAACGCCCAAGTTTTATATGAAGTCAGACACAACTGCCAATGCTTGCAGTGTTATCTCAAACTACAAGACACGCAGCTTATTACCGGAAGTAACAAAGCTAGGCGCTTTGAAAGAAAACGTTGTTCAGGTATCCTCATCAAGACCCGATGAAGTCAGTTTTGATGAACCGGACAAAGGCGGACTTGCAACGCAAGGCATTAGAGACTGTCTACTTGGTCAAGCAAAAGATACAAACCAATCAGGCGCAGTGACCTTGGAAGAAGTGCAGCAATGCGCTCAAAGATTTGTAGATGGACGCTTAAAGAACGTACCGGGAATCAAACCACACCACATTACTGTCACAGGCAACAGAAATCTGATTCCTGTTCAGCGCCCACCAACGGTTGTTGCAGTTGCAACTCCTCCTGTTGAGCCACCAAAGCCTGTAGTTGCACCACCTACTCCACCGGTAATTGTGGCTGCTCCAGCTCCTGTTACTCAACCCCCTGTAACGACTTCACCACCCATAGCCATACCAGCGCCAGAGAGTCTTCCTCCTCAGGAACCTTTGTTAGCCTCTTTGGCTACGCTTAAAGACATTGAGCAGCAGCGCAATCCACGCAGGGTTGTAGATGTGAAGTTATCTAAGCCGGTAATGAAGATCGGCAAGGACAGCCTAGATCTGAGCATCAAATCTAGCCACGACGGCTACATCTACATGATCCTTCTTGGCAGTGATGCAAAGAGCTTCTATGTGCTGTATCCAAACGGCTTAGATAAAAACAATGTCATCAAGGCAGGTCAAACTGTTCGCATTCCGAAGCCCGATTGGGAAGTCAAGGCCGTAGGGCCTGTTGGCACTAACAACCTCTTAGTCATGGTCTCTGACAGCCCTCGCAAGTTAAATACCTTAATGATGGCTGAACCCACCGCAGCAGAGCCGTTTACATATGCCCTGAATGACATTGGTGGTAGATCTGCATTAATCAACTTCTTAACGAGTTCGGGTACAGACGGCAAGTCTGAGAGCTTTGGCGCAAAACTCATAGCCATCAAGGAGGTGAAATGAAAACGTTAATTGCTCTGCTGCTCATAAGCACCTCGGCTTACAGTCAAGTCCAAGCACCCATCAAAAATGCGACGGCTAACGATCTGGTGGAAAAGCTTGCCTCAGCAGGAGATCAACCTAAAACCCGTAGCTTGGGCAGCAGGAACATCATTCCACAGCCCAAAAGCATAGATCTAGTCATCCAATTTGATTTGGACTCTGCCAAGCTAAAACCTGACTCCATGCTTCTATTGAGTAGCCTTGTGGAGGCCATGAAAAATGACCGTTTGGCAGCAATCAAATTTAAGGTGGAAGGCCATACTGATGCCCAAGGCTCAGAACAGCACAACCTTAAGTTAAGTCAAAGCCGTGCAGACTCGGTTATGGCATACCTGACATCTCAGGGCGTAGATAAAGAACGCCTTACAAGAGAAGGTAAAGGTTTCTCTGATTTGCTTTTGCCGGAAAAACCGAAGGCAGCAGAAAATCGCCGCGTCAGGATAACTACTCAGCCATGAAAAAAATAATCACTCTTTTAGTCTTAGGGCTAAGTGCTAATGCATTCGCTGGGCAGCTTCTTGTGTCGGTAGATGAAATGAACGCATCCAACAATGCAAAGCCGCCTTTTACAGCGAAATCTGTTGCGCCAAAAGACGCACCGTTAATCGAGCTTTCAGCGCCTAAGCTATCTGCTCCCGTCAGCAGCCCTACGCCTATTGAATTAAAGTTTCAACCAACCCCGCCGAGTGCTGTAAAACCAGAGACTTTCAAAGTGCTTTATGGTTCATTTGAAATTGACATTACAAAACGTATCTTGAATGTTGCTAAGGTGACGGAGTCAGGTGTATTGGTACAAGAGGCGAACTTGCCCAAGGGCAAGCACAAGCTCTTGATGGTTGTTGAAGATACTGCTGGCAGGCGTGGCAATCGATCAATAGATTTTGAAGTGAAATAATTCAATTCAATTCAATTGCAAATCATTAATTCCTGTATTGCATAGAGCATCTTGATTATTAGGCTCTAATTTAGGGGCAGAAATCCAAGTTTCAGACAAGCTAATAAACAAGTGCTAACAGGCCATAAAGCAAAAAGCCCAACCGATAAGGGCTGGGCTAAGTGCTTGATTTATGTGGGGTGGCTGATGGGGCTCGAACCCACGACAACAGGAATCACAATCCTGGACTCTACCAACTGAGCTACAGCCACCGTAGAAGGGGAATTATAGCCGAAAGTTTTTTCTCAGGCCCCTTGCGCCTCTGACTTTGGCTTGGCAGCACTGGGTTTTGGCACCAAAATTTCAGCCTTCATTTTGGTCTTTAACTGGGCAATGTAGGCCTGCGTTTCAGCGGTACCCCACAGCTGCGTAAATTGCTGCTGAGCTTGAACCATGAGCTCTTTGTTTTCAGCTCCAGGTGGCAAAATCTTGGTCACACGAACCACAGCAAAACCTTGAACGCCCAAGTCGACGCCACTGATTGAGGGAAGCTTGTTAGGGTCGGCGCGCAGAACAGCATCAACCACTTTGGGCAATTGCCTTTGTGTATTTTCGCGAGAAATCACAATGGCATTGGGCAGGTTGTCAGCGCCCGTGCTTGCTTTAAGCGCAGTCAAACGTTGCTCGCCTTGAGTCTTGGCCAATTCAGCGGCCTTTTCTTGGGTTAAAGCACGTTTGACAAATTCTTTCACTTCCGCCAAGGGCAAAGTGGCAGCGGGTTGGTGCTTGACCACACGGGCTGAAACCAGCGTGCTGGGTGCCACTTCAATGGCTTCAGTGTTGCGCTGCTTTTGCAAAGATGCTTCACTGAAAATAGCTTGCAACAAACCTGGATGGCTCAAAACACTTCGGGCCTGCGTGGGTTGGCGCGCCAATTGATTGGCCTTTTGAATGTTGAGTTTGAGCTTGTCTGCTACCGGCTTCAAGCTATCAGACTGCTCGTACACCGTATTGGAAAATGTTTCTGCCAACTCGGCATATTTGCGCTGAGCCTGCTGCTGCTTCAAGTCTGCTTCCAAGGCGGGGCGCATTGACTCAAAGCTTTGGGCTTTGGCCGCCTTGATGTCGGTGAGTTGAATGATGTGGTAACCAAACTCAGACTCGACCAGGTCACTGATGTCTGACTTTTTCAAACTGAATGCCGCATCTTCAAAAGCTTTCACCATGGCACCACGGCCAAAGAAATCTAAATCGCCCCCTTTGACAGCAGAGCCTGGGTCTTGAGAGTTTTTGCGAGCAACATCGGCAAAGCTTGCAGGCTTGGCTTTGACCAATTTCAACAACTCCTCAGCCTTGGCGCGTGCTGTTTTTTTCTCAGCTTCAGGCGAATCCTTGGCTGCAGTGATCAGAATATGGCTGGCACGACGCTCTTCTTTGCTAGACAAGCGCTGCAAGTTTTGCTCGTAGTAAGACTTCACGTCTTGTTCGTTCAAAGTAATCGATTGACGCAGACTTTCAATGTCAAGAACAATGTACTCAATGTCAGCGGACTCGGAAGATTGGTATTTGTCTTTGTTTTTATCGTAATAAGCCTGCAAATCAGCATCAGAGACCGTGACTTTGCTGAGGTAGTCAGCAGCTGGGAAATTCAGAATTTGCACTTCTCGTCTTTGCATGAAAGCGTTCATGGCCGTTTGCGTTTGCGCAGAAGTGGCGTATGCAGATGCTTGAACACCTTGAATGACTTGGCGGTTGGACAAATCTGCACGAACTTGCATTTCAAACATTTCTGGCGTCATGCCTTGTGAAGCGGCCAGTTGTTTGTAGCGCTCCATGTCAAGCTTGCCATCAGCATTGCGCAGAGCCGCAATGGCAGGGCTTTGCTGTAACTCGCGCGCCAAACGTGTGTCGCTGGCCACCAACTGCAATTTTTGAGCCGCTGCCGAAATGACCTGGTCACGAACCAAACGCTCTAACGTGGCGTACTTGGCTTCTGCAGTGTCAAACAACTTAGCATCAATATTGGGCATGGACGCCCGAATTCGATCGACTTCGCGCTTGTGTGCGGCGTCCCAATCGCTTTGGTTGATTTTGTTCCCGTTGACTTTGGCAACCACGGCACCCTTGTCGTTGAAACGACTGTAGCCTTCAAGACCAAACAAAACGAAGGAAGGAATGATGAGCAGGAACAAGATGCCCATCATGATCTTGGTGTTGTTTCGGACAAAATCAAACATGTGAGAACTCTCTGTCTATTAACGCTGTAAATGTCACAAAAAGACAAAAGGCGAACAACCTGTTCGCCTCTGTTTGGGGGTGGTGGGTGCTGACGGGGTCGAACCGCCGACCTACGCCTTGTAAGGGCGCCGCTCTACCGACTGAGCTAAGCACCCCCCCTAATCAAAGATTAATTCAAGGCGTCTTTTAAAGCCTTACCTGGACGGAACTTAGGCACCTTGGCAGATTTGATTTTGATGGCTGCACCTGTACGTGGGTTGCGACCAGCGCGAGCAGCACGCTTGGTGACGGCGAATGTACCGAAACCAACCAAAGCGACAGTGCCGCCTTTTTTCAATGTGGTGCGAACGGCGCCAATGGTGGCTTCCAATGCACGACCAGCAGCCGCTTTAGAAATGTCTGCTTGTTTGGCAATGTGCTCAATCAATTCAGTTTTGTTCATACAAAGAACCTTAGAAAAAATTAGAGACCTCAATTTTTGAGTGACTCATGATTGTTAAAATTTTTTTTGAAGTTAAAAAAACTTCCGAGACAAAAACATTGTCGCCGCAATGAATTTGTTGACCTCAATTTAAACAGACAAAACGCGCCTGTCAAATGAATTTGTGTCTAGAAACCGCAATGCGACACGAATTCTAGACGCAAACTGAATGTCTGCAAGGGGCTTCGTGAAAAAAAATTTTGGGATCTAACAACTAGATCCCAAAAGTTCTCATAAAGCTGCAGCAATGGCTTTTCCAACGTCTTGCGTATTAGCAGAACCCCCAATGTCTGCAGTGCGTGGCGCACCACTATTGGGTGCCAATACTTTTTCAATGGCAGCCAAAATGGCATCGTGGGCAGGCTTGCAACCCAAGAATTCCAACATCATGGCGCCGCACCAAATTTGACCGATGGGGTTTGCAATGTTCTTTCCTGCGATGTCTGGTGCAGAACCATGAACCGGTTCAAACAAAGAGGGAAATTTGCGATCTGGATTGAGGTTGGCACTGGGAGCAATGCCAATCGTGCCTGTGCAAGCTGGACCCAAATCGCTCAAAATGTCACCAAACAAATTACTGGCCACCACCACATCGAAAAAGTCGGGGCGTTGCACAAAGTGCGCCGTCAAAATATCGATGTGAAATTTGTCAACATGGATACCCGGATAGTTCTTGGCCATTTCGACAACACGCTCATCCCAATAAGGCATGGTAATGGCAATGCCGTTGGATTTGGTGGCACTGGTGAGGTGCTTCTGAGGGCGAGTCTGCGCAAGTTCAAAGGCGAATTTCAAGACACGATCGACACCAATGCGCGACATGACCGTTTCTTGCATCACAATTTCACGTTCGGTACCAGGGTACATGCGCCCGCCAATGCTGGAGTACTCACCCTCGGTGTTTTCGCGCACGATGTACATGTCAATTTCACCGGGCTGTCTGGGCGAGCCATCTCTTCGCACCACGGGTGCAATGATGCCCGGCATGAGCCTAGCAGGACGCAAGTTGATGTACTGATCAAACTCACGGCGAAACAAAAGCAAGGAGCCCCACAAAGACACATGGTCGGCAATTTTGTCTGGCCAGCCCACAGCACCAAAGTAGATGGCATCGTGGCCACCGATTTGGTCTTTCCAATTGTTGGGCAGCATTTGGCCGTGCTTTTCAAAGTAGTCCCAACTTGAAAAGTCGAAATGATCAAATTGCAAATCGAGATTGAACTTTGAAGCCGCTGCTTCCATGACCCTGAGGCCCTCGGGCATGACTTCTTTGCCAATACCATCTCCAGCAATGACTGCAATGCGTTTTTTTGTCATGTTTTTTTCTCCTAAGATTTACTGAGCGGGCCTCACAACCCAACTGACGCCCCAAGCCGTGAGTGCAATACCGACCAGTGTGAAAGCAGTAATGGGCTCATCAAATAACAACCACGCCACCAAGGCCGTACAGGGCGGCACAAGGTACATCAAGCTGGTCACACTGGCAGCAGCGCCCTTCTGAATGAGCATGTACAAAAGTGAACTGCCGCCTAAGGTCAATCCTAATACAGACCACGCCATGGCGCCAATGAACTCTGCGTTGTATTGCACAGATTCAGTTTCTAACAGAGCCAAGGGAGTTGTTACAAGCAATGCCGCAAGCAATTGCACGGTATTGGCCGTTCGAACGTCACATGGCTTGACGAAGCTTTTTTGATAAAGCGTGCCCAAGGTAATGGAGAGCAACGCCATGATGGCAAAACTCAAATTGAGTGTGTTGACATGGTCTAAAGCACTGCCCTGCGTGAGTTTGTGCCAGACCACCAAAAGCAGCCCACAAAAACCCAACAACAAACCGAGCCACTGTCGGCGGCTCACCTTGTTTTCTAAAGTGCTGTCTCTGGACGAAAGCCAAATGGCAGTCAGCACGGGTTGCAGTCCCACTATGAGGGCCGACAAACCTGAGCCCATGCCCGCCTTGACCGCAGCCCAAACGCCGCCCAAGTAACCTGCATGCATGAGAACGCCAGTGACTGACAAGTGAAACCATTCCGATCGACTTTGCGGCCATTTCACCTTAGCCACGCTGATCCAAATGACAAAGCAAGCAATGGACAGGGCGTAGCGAAGTCCTAAAAAGGAAAACGGTGGTGCATTGGGCATGCCAAAACGTGCCACGATGAAACCCGTGCTCCAAATGAGTACAAAGACCGCAGGCATGGCCCGAACCCAGGCGTCGGAAGGCTCTGAGTGATTCATTTCACTCGCGCACGAATCTCAGGGAGGGCCTTTTGCATGTAATAAATCATAGACCAAATGGTCAGAATGGAGGCGATCCAGATAAGGCCAGTGCCCCAAACATGCGTGTCAATCACGCCGAACAATTGACCATTGAAAAGCAAAAACGGAATGGCCACCATCTGCACCGTGGTTTTTAGCTTGCCGACGAAATGCACCGCGACACTTTTGCTAGCGCCAATTTGCGCCATCCACTCACGCAAGGCCGAGATGGCAATTTCACGCCCAATGATGATTAAGGCTACCAAAACATGAACGCGGTGCAAGTGGACCAGCACCAAAAGAGAGGCGCAGACCAAAAACTTGTCGGCCACAGGGTCTAAAAAGGCGCCAAATGAAGAGGTTTGGTTGAGCTTTCGGGCCAAAAATCCATCGAGCCAGTCTGTGGCTGCAAAAATCACAAACATGGTGGTCGCCAAAAAGTTGCGTGATTCAACGGGCAACTCAGTGTAGAAAACCCCCACTATGAAGGGAATCGCGACGATGCGCGTCCAAGTCATGAGGGTGGGAATGGTTAAAAACATGGTGGATATTGTGTCACGCATTGAAGTCAGTTTGCTGACACCAAGGCGCCATTCTCAGTGAAGTGCCTGGTAAATGCTTTCTGCCAATTCCTTGGATATGCCATCCACCGACATCAGGTCTTCAACGCTGGCGTCTTCTACGCCACGCACACCCCCAAAGCGCTGTAACAGTTTGGCGCGTTTTTTGGGGCCAATGCCCCCAATTTCCTCTAAACGCCCACCGCCCATTCGAACTTTGGCGCGTTGTGCACGCATTCCCGTGATGGCAAATCGGTGCGCTTCATCCCTGACTTGAGCGACCAGCATCAAGGCCGCTGAATCTTTGCCCAGATAAACCTTGTCTCGACCATCGGCAAAGACCAGTTCTTCTAGGCCTACTTTTCGGCCCTCCCCTTTTTCGACGCCCACAATCAAGGACAGATCGAGGCCCAAGGCTTCGAAGACTTCTCGGGCCATCGATACCTGTCCCTTGCCACCGTCAATGAGCACCAAATCTGGCATGCGGGCCTTGCGATCTGCTTCACCTGATTTGATGGCTTCGGCCAGCTTGCCGTATCGCCGCATCAAGACCTGCCGCATGGCCGCGTAATCGTCACCGGGTGTGATGTCTTCAATTTTGTAGCGTCGATATTCGCTGTTTTGCATTTTGTGATTTTGAAAAACCACACAAGAAGCTTGCGTCGCTTCGCCAGATGTATGGGAAATGTCAAAGCATTCCATGCGCAAGGCATCCATGTCATCTGGCGCTAAATCGAGCGCTTCAACCAAGGCTCTGGTGCGCGCTTGTTGCGAACCCTCTTCCGCCAACAATCGGGCCAGTTGAATGGCCGCATTTTTCTCAGCCATCTCCAACCAAGATCTTCTTTGCTCTCGCGGGTTGTGTACGGCGTGGACTTTTAGGCCAGACTGCAAGGCGATGGCATCAAGCACCTTGGCATCTATTTTCTCGCTGGTGATCAATGTTGTCGGCACCGGAATGCTCAAGTAATGCTGCGCAATGAAAGCCTCCAAAACTTTCGCTTCCAAAGTTTGTGCAACCGCACTGACATCGTCTTCTAATGCCAGGTTGAGCATGGCGTGGCCATCTTCCACATGCGAGGGAAAATAAGGCCGATCGCCCAAATGTCGGCCACCGCGAACCATGGCCAAATTGACACACGCCCTGCCGCCCTGCACCTTGACGGCCAAAATATCGACATCGGTGTCAGAGACGTTGTCAACCGATTGCTGATGCAGCACACGCGACAAAGCCGTCATCTGATTGCGAACTTCTGCCGCCATCTCAAACTCAAGCTTGTCGGCATGCGCCATCATGCGTTCTTCCATGGCCTTTAAGACGGCCTGCGTCTCCCCCTGCAAGAAGGCTTCTGCTTGCGCCACATCTTGCGCATACTGCGCCACTGACACCACACCCACACAAGGGCCGGAACAACGTTTGATTTGATACAACAAACAGGGCCGTGTTCGGTTTGAAAAAACAGTGTCTTCACAGGTGCGAAGTCTGAAAACTTTTTGAAGCAGTTGAATCGTTTCCTTCACAGCCCATGCACTGGGGTATGGGCCAAAGTAGCGGTGTTTTTTTTCAACGCCCCCACGGTAGTAAGCAATCCTTGAATAGTCTTCTGCTTTGACAACGGGCTTGTCTTCGATTGGTGTATCGGAAGTTGGCTTGTTGCGGCGGGTCACACCGGTGCCAGAAACTTTGAGGTAGGGATAGCTTTTGTCGTCTCGAAACAAAATATTGAACTTGGGGCTCAATGTTTTGATCAAATTATTTTCAAGCAGCAAGGCTTCGGCTTCTGAACGCACCACGGTGGTTTGCATTCGCCTGATCTTGCTAATCATGTGCCCAATGCGGGTTCCCCCATGGTCTTTCTGAAAATAACTGCTGACGCGCTTTTTTAAATTCCTGGCCTTGCCAACGTACAAAACCTGATCTTCCGCATCGAAATAGCGATAAACCCCAGGCAAGCTGGGAAGTGCGGCCACTTCGGCCAACAAAGATTCTGGGTGAACACTGGACATGGGGGCTATTGTGTCTCGAAGCGCGCGACAATATCACGCATGCAATGGGACATTTTTTGCCGCGTCATCGACAACCACGGAGATCTGGGGGTTTGTTGGCGCCTGAGTGCCGATTTGGCCTCGCGCGGTCACAGCGTCAGGCTTTGGGTCGACGATGCAAGTGCGCTTGTTTGGATGGCGCCAGATGCAACGCCCAATCCCGAGGGCCGAGCCCAGTTCAACACGACAACGGGAACCGTGGTGGTGCGGGCTTGGCATGATGCCCTCGATGTCATTGACCAGCCCTCCAACGTGTGGGTCGAAGCCTTCGGGTGCGAACTACCTGAGCACTTTGTCAATTGGGCACATCAAAGCCAAACCAGTGCAAATAGCCCCCCATGCCCCGTTTGGCTTAATTTGGAATATTTAAGCGCAGAGACTTATGTGGAAAGAAGCCACAAACTGCCCTCCCCCGTGATGAGCGGCCCCCTGAAAGGCCGAACCAAATGGTTTTTTTATCCAGGATTCAATGACAAAACTGGTGGCCTGATACGAGAGGCACGGGTTCTCGAAAAATTGAATGTCAATGAAACGACAGAGTTCGATCCATCTTGCAGCAAGCCCTGCTCTCAAAAAAGCACTCTTTTTTGTTACGAACCAGCAGCGCTGACAGAGGCCATGCAATTGGCATCCTTAAATTCGATTGGACACCAATGGCAAGTTGCGCATGGGCGAGGCGCTTTGGCCTTCCAAAACGCATTGCGCACTTTGCCAAGCCATGTTGAGCGGCCTTCACATCAGTTCATCCCGCCTCTTTCTCAAACACAATTTGACCAACTTTTAAAGTCAAGTGACTTGAATTTTGTACGGGGTGAAGACTCCTTGGTCAGGGCGCTATGGGCTGGCAAGGCCTTTGTTTGGCAAATTTACCCACAAGACGATGGCGCTCACGGCCCCAAATTGAAGGCTTTTTTAGACTGGCTCGATGCGCCAGAAAGCCTACGCCGTTTTCACCTTGGCTGGAATGGACTTTCTCAAGAACCTTTGCCAGAGGTGGACCTGCCGGCTTGGCAAGCCTGCGCAATGGCTGCGCAAGCGCGTTTGGTGCAACAAATGGATTTGGTCAGTCAATTGCTTCAATTTGTTGAAGAAAAGCGCTAAGATCGTGGGCTTTGTGACAACATTGGACAGATTATGAAAGTAGCTCAAGAAATTCGCGTTGGTAACGTCATCATGCAGGGCAAAGACCCCATGATCGTTTTGCGCACAGAATACAGCCGCGGCGGACGCGGTGCGGCCACCGTTCGCATGAAGCTCAAAGCCTTGCTAAGCAACATGGGTACCGAGTCTGTTTTCAAGGCCGACGACAAAATGGACCAAGTGATCTTGGATCAAAAAGAGTGCACTTACTCTTATTTTGCCGACCCCATGTATGTTTTCATGGACACCGAATTCAACCAGTATGAAGTTGAATCCGAAAACATGGGCGATGCCTTGCACTACCTAGAAGACGGCATGTCCGTTGAAGTGGTGTTCTACGACGGCAAGGCCATCTCTGTTGAACTGCCCACCAGCGTAGAACGCGAAATCACTTGGACCGAGCCAGCCGTTAAAGGTGACACCTCTGGCAAAGTGCTCAAGCCCGCCAAAATTGCCACCGGCTTTGAAGTGCCTGTGCCTTTGTTTGTCAATCAAGGCGACAAAATTGAAATTGACACACGCACAGGCGAATACCGCAAGCGCGTTTGATCAACTTGTTTCAGTGGCCCTGGTTACTGCGCAACAAGACCTCTTAGGAGGTCTTTTTTTTTAAGGGGCAGCAGGCGTTTCCAATTTGGGGCGCAGGCGCCAAGCTTGCGGCGCGCCACTTGCCACTGCTGAACCCACAACCCAAAAGACCACAGACACCCCCACCACGGCACCAGCAGCGCCAAAAATAAGGGGCATCAAAACGCTAGAGGCATTGACCGTCATAATTCGCAAGCCCAGTGCTTCGCCCTGTCGATGTGCAGGTGTGATTTGGTACAAAGTACTCATGACCATCGGCTGAACCACACCTAAAACCAAACCCAAACAGACCGAACAAATACCCATGGCCCATGCTGAATCAACCATGGGATAAATAGCAAAGATGAGGCCTGCGCAAATCATGGCACCTGTAAGCAATCGATATTCTTGAAGGTGCCGCGCAACCAAAGGCAAGATCACCCGAATCAGGGCTGAGGCCACAGCGAAGGAACCCAAAATAGTACCAACCACCGATGCACTGAGGCCGCGTTCGTGTCCTAAGACTGGCACCACAAAGGTGTGAATGTCCCAACAAGAAGACAACAACCAATTGACCAACAGCAGGCGCTGCATGAGCGGCTCATGCAGCAAGTCCCATACACGCCCATTAGCATGCTCAGGAAGTTGAGGCGGAATGGGTTTTTCTTCAATGTTGCGAATCCATAACCACGCCAGCAGAGGAAAAAGAGTCAGCATCACAAACGTGGCGCGAAAGCCATCGGCATCAGCTGGCATGGCGCCGGCATGGTCAATCATCAAGCCCGCAAAAAATGGTCCTATGAAATTAGAAGCAGCGGGGCCAATGGCCAACCAACTGAATGTTTCTTTCAGCTGGTTGGCATCGGCTGAAATTCGGCCCACGTGCCTTTGCAAAGCAATGACAGTGATACCCGTAGCCCCTCCGGTGGCAAGGGCGCCTATGCAGAGAACAGGAAATATGGGCCAAATGACGGCCAGTCCTGCGCCAAAACAAGCCATGACCACACCGATTTGCACTGGTCGTTTCAAGCCATGTCGATCTGTGAATCGACCAGCTGGAATGGCCATGAATACTTGCGTGACAGAAAATAGCGCCAACAAAACACCCACCGCCATGGTGCTGTAACCTTGTTGAAGCGCAAGAAGCGGTGTCGTCATTCGCATACCTGTCATACAGGCATGCAGAAAAATCTGCCCAGTAATCAGCTTAGCAAGTTCACGCTTCACTGGTTTCGCCGTCACTGACATCGGCTTCATGTGGCAGCAAACCGGCCGCTTGGCCTTCAGGCAATGCTTCCACTTGGCGCAATGCGCGGTGCATCACATTGCTTCGCGTTTGCGCTTTGTCCAGCGTATTTAAGACAGTTTGCGTTTGTTCTTTGACTTTGGCCAACACGTCGCCAAACTTGCCAAACTCTGTTTTGACGGCACCCAAAACTTGCCAAACTTCGCTGGAACGTTTTTCGAGCGCCAAGGTTCGGAAACCCATTTGCAAAGAGTTCAACATGGCCATCAGGGTTGTAGGGCCTGCCAGGGTGACTCGGAAATCACGTTGCAAAGATTCAATCAGACCGGGTCTGCGCAACACTTCGGCATACAAGCCTTCCGTAGGCAAGAACATGATGGCGAAGTCTGTGGTGTAAGGCGGCTCGACATATTTCTCAGTCATGGATTTGGCTTCTAAACGAACCCGCGCCTCCAAGGCCTTGCTGCACAGATCTGCCTGAATCACATCGGCCCGCGACTGTGCATCTAGCAGGCGCTCGTAGTCTTCATTGGGAAACTTGGCATCGATGGGCAACCAAACGGGTTCGCCATCGTCGGATCTGCCTGGTAATCGAATGGCAAAGTCGACACGGTTTTTGCTACCTGGCCGCGTCGCGTGTTGCGTTGCATACTGATCAGGGGCCATCACTTGCTCTAGCAATGAAGCCAGCTGAGCTTCGCCAAACATGCCGCGCGTTTTGACGTTGGTGAGCAAATGCTTCAGGTCACCTACACCCTGGGCCAAGGTGTTCATTTCGCCTAGACCTTTGTGCACTTGCTCCAAACGGTCGGCCACTTGCTTGAAACTTTCGCCCAAGCGTGTTTGCAAGGTGTTTTGCAACTTTTCATCGACTGTTTGTCGCATCTCATCGAGCTTGGCGGTGTTGCTTTGTTGAAGCTGCGCCAATTGCGTTTCCAGAGTGCCGCGCATTTCTGTAAGGCGTCTGGCATTGGTCTCCGATAATTGTTGCACCTGAAAGGTGAGCGTGTCTGAAAGTGTTTTTTGTAACAACGCCAACTGTTGTGCAAACGCATCCATCTGGCTGTTTTGGGTTCGGGTAGCTTCTGCGCTTTGCTGAACCAAACTTTGCTGAAAGGTACCTAAAGTTTGAATCAGCTCTTGGCGTCCGCCTCTGGCAGACTCGTTGATAGCGTTGCGAAGTTCTCGCTCTAGTCTCTCATTGGCGAGTTGGAGAGAGGAGGTCAATTGCACCAACTCTTCAGAAGCTTGAGAGCCTTGTCGACGTTGTCGCCATAAGGAAAACAGCAAACCTAGCGTCAAAAAACTGATTGCTATGAGAATCCAAATTAGCATGCTACTGTCCATGTGTGAATGCCGTTTGATTCAGTGTTTGATCAAGCAAGTTACTTAGGTGGAAGTAACTTGGTTAAGGGGTGTCAGAGCCTTGCCTGTGGCAATGAAAGAAACCAAATTATCAGCAGCCAGTTGCGCCATCGCCAAGCGCGTTTTGACGGTTGAGCTAGCGATGTGAGGGGTGAGCACCACATTGGGCACCGTCAACAGCGCAGGATTGAGCGCAGGCTCAGCTTCAAACACATCCAAACCCGCTGCCGCAATTTGTTTGTTCTTCAAAGCGACAGCTAGAGCTGCATCGTCCACAATGCCACCGCGAGCAATGTTGACCAAGGTTGCCGAGGGCTTCATTAAGCCTAACTCTTTGGCACCAATGGTGTGATGTGACTCAGCGCTGTAAGGTACCACCAGCATGACGTGGTCGGCTGTACGAAGAAGTTCTTCTTTGCTGACGTAAGTGGCCTTGCACGCAGACTCAAGGTCTGCACTCAAGCGGCTTCGGTTGTGATAAATAACTCTCATGCCAAATCCATGGGCAGCCCGCTTGGCAATGCCTTGACCAATGCGCCCCATGCCAATAATGCCAAGCGTGCTGCCATGTACCTCGGCCCCTGCAAACATGTCATAGCTCCACTTCGTCCACAAGCCCTGGCGCAAGTAGTGCTCGCTCTCGGTGATGCGTCTGGCAGCGGCCATGAGCAATGCAAAGCCGAAGTCTGCCGTTGTTTCCGTTAAAACATCTGGCGTGTTGGTAGCCAAGACACCCGCGGCCGTCATGGCAGGAACATCAAAGTTGTTGAAGCCTACAGCCATGTTGGCCACAATTTTGAGTTGAGGGTTGGCTTGCAAGAGTGCCACATCGATGCGTTCACTGCCCGTGGTGAGCGCACCCACCTTGCCTTGTATTTTTTGTTTCAAAACTTCAGCAGACAACACCTCGTCCGACTGGTTGCTTTCAACTTGAAAATGCTGCGAAAGCATCTCAAGCACTTCAGGAAAGATAGCCCGTGCTACCAAAATAGATTTTTGTGTCATGTTCGAAACCAAATGAACGTCATCACAATGAACAAAGGAATTAAAACGCACATAGACCAAGCCATGTAGCCAAAGAAACTGGGCATCTTGATACCGCGGTCTTCAGCAATGGCTTTCACCATAAGGTTGGGCGCATTACCAATGTAACTGTTGGCACCCATAAACACAGCACCCGCAGAAATAGCAGCCAAGGTAGGGGCCAAAGTGGTCATCAATACCTGAGCATCACCCCCAGCCGTATTGAAAAATACCAAATAAGTGGGTGCATTGTCTAGGAAAGAGCTGAGCAAACCCGTGATCCAGAAATACATCATCACATTAGGCGAACCATCGGGGTTGGTGACAGCCGACACCACAGCACCAAACGGGCCATTGACGCCTGCTTTCAACATGGCAATGACTGGAATGATGGTGAGAAAAATGCCCGCAAACAATTTGGCCACTTCTTGCATTGGACCCCAACCAAATTGATTGTCGCCATGGACTTGTGTAGGAGTTAGCTTGAGAGACATGAGGATGATGAGCAAAAGCCCTGCATCGCGAGCCAAGCCTGGCAAGCCAACATCAGTGCCTGCCACATTGAAAGACACATCGGATTTCCAAAGACCGCTCATCAAGACCAAGGCCACCACACCAGCGAGCAGTACAAAATTGACTTTGCCATCAAAGCCAATTTGGCGTGAATCGGGCGTTGGGTCAATCACTTGGATTTCTTCGCGCTTGTGGTAATACCAAGAATCCAAAACGAAAAATATGACCAGCAAGGAACCCATTAAAAAAAGCGATTGCGGAAAAAGATGTTGCAGAGTCCAGAAAAAATCAACGCCCTTTAAAAAACCCAAGAACAAAGGGGGATCGCCCAATGGGGTCAGTGAGCCCCCCGCGTTGGACACGATGAAGATAAAAAACACAACCACATGGGCCACATGCTTGCGGTTGTCGTTGGCCCTGATCAGTGGGCGAATCATGAGCATGGAAGCACCAGTGGTACCCATGAAGCTGGCCAAAAATGCGCCAATGGCAAGGATGGCGGTGTTCAGACCTGGGCTGCCATGCAAATTACCGCGAATGAAGATACCGCCAGACACAGTGTACAAAGCAGTCAAGAGCACGATGAATGGAATGTATTCTGCGAACAGCACGTGGACCAAATTCTCACCCGCCAGATTGGCGCCAAACATGACGGCAAAGGGGATGAAAAATGCCAAGGACCAAGCGGCCGCCACCTTGCCGTAATGGTGGTGCCAAAAATGCGGCGTTAAGAGTGGCATCAGGGCGATGCACAACAAAATACCGGCAAATGGAATGCCCCACACAGCGGTCAGTTGAGCGCC
>Ga0207940_1000092_pt1 | contig 29158 bp, 20 predicted proteins | sample LakMenEpi06Jul12_FD_150676 | JGI IMG/M metagenome (GOLD analysis project Ga0207940, IMG submission 150676) | Freshwater microbial communities from Lake Mendota, WI - 06JUL2012 deep hole epilimnion (SPAdes) | ecosystem: Environmental > Aquatic > Freshwater > Lake > Epilimnion/Euphotic zone ... | reverse complement strand
TTTAAGTCCTGTCCTTTATAATGACCCGGTGCAATAGTTCCTCCATATATCATAATGGAAGGACGGTTTAATCTTCCCATCGCAATTAAAGAACCTGGCATATTTTTATCACAACCCGGTACGGCAATAAGTGCGTCATAATATTGTGCACCACAAACGGTTTCAATACTATCTGCAATTACATCTCTACTTACTAATGAATAACGCATACCAGGTGTACCATTACTCATGCCATCACTCACGCCAATGGTATGAAAAGTAAGTCCCACTAATTCATTCTCCCAAATACTTTTTTTAATATCTGCAGCTAATGCATTTAAATGCATATTACATGTATTCCCGTCATAACCCATACTCACCACACCCACCTGCGCTTTTTGTAAATCGGCATCGGTTAATCCAATACCATAAAACATAGCTTGCGCCGCTGGTTGTGTTGGATCAAGTGTGATCGTTTTTGAATATTTATTTAGTTCCATATTTTTAGTTCTTTAAAAAACCATTTATAAAATTACATCTCTTTTATCGTCTAACCTTAAGACGAATGTTTGTTAGATGATGGTGGATTTGTGTAATCTTTCATGATGCACATGTCCCTCTCCTGTTACTTGTTTTTCGATATACTCACAAATTAGATCGCCAATAGCTGAAGTACTATAACTATTTAAGGCGTCAATATCTTTTGAGACAAACTTATTGCTCAAACACCAGTCCACAGCAGCTCTTATAATGTTGGCTTCTTTTTGCATTCCAAAATGATCTAATAACATAGCTGCAGATAAAATAGAGCCCATTGGATTAGCAATATCTTTTCCTTTGGCTTGCGGATAAGAACCATGAATAGGTTCAAACAAAGCCACCGTATTTCCTACCGATGCTGAAGGCAACATGCCTAAAGAACCTGCTAATACAGAAGCTTCATCGCTAATTATATCTCCAAATAAATTCTCTGTTAATACTACATCGAACTGTGCTGGATTTAAAATGATTTGCATCGCTGCATTGTCTACAAATAAATAGTCGACAGTAACGTCTTTATATTCACTCGCAATTTTCTGTACCACTTTGCGCCATAGTCTGGAAGTTTCTAAAACATTGGCTTTATCAACTAGGGTTAATTTCTTTTTTCTTTTTTGTGCTTGTTGAAAAGCTAAATGCGCTATGCGTTCAATTTCTACTACTGAATAAGAACAGTTGTCGGTGGCTACTGTACCATCGGCACTTAAAGTTTTCTCTCCAAAATAAATACCACCCGTTAATTCTCTAAAAATAATGAAGTCTACATTTTCTAATATCCTTGGTTTTAAAGGACTAAGATGATGTAAAGTTTCATAAGTTTTTACCGGACGAATATTAGCAAACAATTGTAATTCTTTTCTCAGTTTTAATAAACCTTGCTCGGGACGTACTTTAGCCGTTGGGTCGTTATCATATTTAGGATCGCCGATGGCTCCAAATAAAATAGCATCGCTAGCTAAACAAATTTTAATGGTTTCCTCTGGTAAAGGGTTGCCTGTTTTATCAATGGCAATGGCGCCCATTAATGCATGCTCATAACTAAACTCATACTTGAATTGTTTAGCAATGATATTTAATACCTTAATCGACTGCTCTGTTACCTCTGGACCAATGCCATCGCCTAGGATGACTGCTATTTTCTTTTTCATTATGATAAAAGTTTATCTCTTCTTATTTATCTACTATTATTTATTTCTTATTATTTATATATAATTACTTGTTAAGGTTTAATTCAAACTGTTCTATCTCTTCTTTCATACTTAATAAATAATCAATATCGTCGTAGCCATTTAACATACAGGTTTTCTTATAAGCATTTATTTCAAAACTTTCAGAAGCCCCTGTTGTATCAATGGTAATGGTTTGCTTTTCTAAATCAATGGATAATGTAGCATCGGCTCCTTCTACAAAAATGGCTTGTAAGAAAGTATCAGATACTGTTACAGGTAATACCCCATTATTTAGAGCATTGTTTTTAAAGATGTCTGCGAAAAAGCTAGACACTACTACTTTAAAACCATAATCCTGTATTGACCATGCCGCGTGTTCGCGAGAAGAGCCACATCCAAAATTTTTAGCAGCTACTAATATCTCGCCAGTAAATTGTTTTTGATTTAAAACAAAGTCGGCTTTTGGTTTTGTTTCATCATCGTTTTCATATCTCCAATCACGAAATAAATTTTTACCAAAGCCTTCCTTCGTAGTCGCTTTCAAAAAACGAGCAGGTATGATCTGATCCGTGTCTACGTTTTCAATGCGTAGCGGAATAAACCTACTTTGTATTTTTTGTAATGATTGCATACTATAATTTTATTTATAACTATTTTATATAGTCAGTCTTTATTTTTTAGTTTAACATAGTTCTGATGTCCGTAATCTTTCCTGTTAATAGTGCCGCTGCTGCTGTAAGTGGGCTCACTAGCATTGTTCTAGCCCCCGCACCCTGACGGCCTTCAAAGTTTCTATTGCTAGTACTAATACAATATTCACCTGCTGGTATTTTATCTTCATTCATGCCTAAACAAGCGCTACATCCTGCCTGTCTTATTTCAATACCCGCTGCTGTAAATATTTTATCTAAACCTTCTGCTTTAATTTGTTTAGCTACTTCTTGTGAACCTGGTACAATTAAAGTTTTCACTGAAGCATTTTTTTGTTTGCCTTTGATAATACTGGCCACCAATCTAAAATCTTCAATGCGTGAATTCGTACAAGAGCCTATAAATACATATTGAACTGGCATGCCTAATAAACTTTGGCCAGCCTTTAAACCCATATAGGCTAATGCTTTTTCAAAGTTTTGTTTCTCTGTAGGATCGCTAATGCTTTCCATGGTAGGCACTTTACCGGTAACGGATAAACCCATGCCCGGATTGGTTCCATAAGTAATCATGGGATCAATTTCCGATGCATTAATATTTATTTCAAGATCAAATTTTGCATCGGCATCTGTATACAATTCTTTCCACTCAATTAATTTCTTATCCCAATTTTCACCCTGCGGGGCAAAAGGTCTTCCCTTTATATAAGCATAAGTAGTTTCATCGGGTGCAATGATTCCTCCACGCGCACCCATTTCAATACTCATATTACAAATAGTCATTCTTGCTTCCATACTTAATGCACGAATGGCAGAACCCGCATATTCAACAAAGTATCCTGTGGCACCACTTGCAGATATTTTTGCAATGATGTATAAAATAATATCTTTTGAAACAACGCCATTTTGTAAACTGCCTTCAATATTAATGCGCATTACCTTAGGCTTCGTTTGCATTACACATTGCGCTGCAAAAACCATTTCCACTTCACTAGTACCAATACCAAATGCAATAGATCCAAAAGCGCCATGGGTAGAGGTATGACTATCTCCACAAACAATGGTCATGCCTGGTTGAGTAATACCTAACTCGGGACCGATTACATGCACAATACCTTGGTTAGGATGGCCTAGCCCGTATAATTCTACGCCGTGCTTTTTACAGTTATCTATTAAAGTATCTACTTGAAATTTTGATAATTGATCGGCAATAGGTAAGTGCTGATTCATTGTAGGCACATTATGATCCGCGGTAGCTACAATTTGATTGGGTCTAAATAATTGGGCGCCTCTTTTTTCTATACCAGTAAAAGCTTGTGGACTAGTAACTTCATGAATTAAATGCTTATCGATATACAATACCGAAGGACCCCCTTCAATGATCTTGACAACATGCTTGTCCCAAATTTTATCAAATATTGTTTTTCCCATTGCTATCATTTCTTTCGTTTAGTCTTTCTATTTAACTTTCTTCTCAATTACTATTACACTTTTTAATTAGTTCCTTTAATGTTCTTTATTATTCTTTCTCTTATTTAGAATAAGCAGTTGCTATTTCTACTAAATCATCATGTGTGACTTCTTTCTTTTTATCTGCTAATTGTAAAAAGCTTGGATACAAAATATCGATATCGTTTCTTGAATATTCATAACCTAGTTTTTGTAAACGATGCGCCAAGGCACTACGTCCACTTCTTGCAGTGAGTACAATTTTACTAGCTTCTGCACCTACTAATTCAGGATCAATGATTTCATAAGTTTGTGCTTCTTTCAAAAATCCGTCTTGATGTATACCTGAAGAATGTGAAAAAGCATTTCCACCCACAATGGCTTTATTCGGTTGTACGCTCATACGCATAATCTCTGCAACCTCATGGCTGATAGGGTTTAGAAGCCTTGTATTAATATTGGTATAATAACCTAAGTCCTTGTGTTGATTTAAAACCATCACTACTTCTTCAAGTGCTGTATTCCCTGCACGCTCGCCTAATCCATTAATGGTACACTCAATTTGTCTTGCACCACCCATTACACCAGCTACTGAATTGGCTGTGGCTAATCCTAAATCGTTATGACAATGACAAGACAAAATGGCTTTATCAATATTAGGAACATTGTTCACCAAGTATTCCATTTTAGCTTGGTATTGATAAGGCAAACAATAACCTGTTGTATCGGGAATGTTTAAAGTAGTTGCCCCTGCTTTCACCACGGCTTCTATCACTCTAGCTAAATACTCATTGTCAGTTCTACCTGCATCTTCTGCATAAAATTCTACATCGTCTGTAAAGTTGCGTGCTAATTTAACAGCGCTCACTGCACGTTCAATAATTTCTTCGCGCGTTGCGTTGAATTTATATTTGATATGTAAGTCCGAAGTGCCAATACCTGTATGAATTCTAAAACGCTTGGCAGGTTTTAAAGCAGCAGCGGCTACTTCAATATCGTTTTGTACTGCACGAGATAATCCGCAAACCACAGTATTTTTTAAAGTCTTTGCAATTTGATTCACCGAGTCATAATCGCCTGGACTTGAAACAGGGAAACCTGCTTCTAAAATATCTACACCTAATTCTTCTAATCTTACCGCTAAAGCCAATTTCTCTTGTGTGTTTAATTTACAACCTGGAACCTGCTCGCCATCTCTTAGTGTGGTATCAAATATGAACACTTTTTGACTCATCGTTAATTCGTTTATTTAGTTATCAAACCAATGCTTTTTAAATTGATTATCAACATGTTATAGATAAAAACGGGCTTTTGGCCCGTATATTGTATAAATTTACCACCTATTCACAAGTAATTCACATCATAATTATGGCTAATTTACAATGTGTAAGAGGGTCAATATTTGATTAAATGATTGATATTCAATAACTTGAACTAAAATTAGCTACGATGCCCAACCTAAGTACGGAGGCAATATTTATTCTGGTTAAATCCTTGGAAAGGGGGGAAAAGCGCAATTTCAAATTGTATGTGAAGCGTAATTCAGCCTCTGCCGATTTGAAGACTATTCAGCTTTTTGATGCCCTAGACAAAATGAAGGTCTATGATGAGGAGGAACTGCTGCGCAAAAACGAGTCTATTTCGAAACAACAACTTTCTAATTTAAAGGCCCATTTATACGATCAAGTTTTATCCAGCCTAAGAGTGGTGAAGCAAAGTGAAAATATTGATTTACAAATTCACGAGCAATTAGACCACGCTAAAATTTTATACAACAAAGGTTTATACATTCAAAGTTTACGTGTTCTTGAAAAAATAAAAACACTGACCAAACAAAATAATCAGGTTACTTACTTGTTGCAGGTTTTATTTTTAGAAAAGAAAATTGAAGCCTTGCATATTACTAGAAGCATGCAGGACCGCGCTAAACAATTAAGTGAAGAGATTGATGAGGTGAATGCACGCTTGGATGATATTGCTAAAATTTCGAATCTTTCTTTACAACTATATGGTTGGTATATTCAACATGGTCATGCGCGTAATGAAGAAGACAGGCTTGCATTAGATAGTTTAATGCATGACCCTATAATGGAAAAAGTAAAGTCCTCTGTTGGTTTTTATGAAAAGATGTACCAGTATCAATGTTATTGCTGGTATGGTTTTATTACTCAAGATTTTCTAATGCATTATAGGTATGCTCAAAAATGGGTAGACTTATTTGATGCGAACGAGAATATGAAATTAATTGAAACGGCACAATATATTAAGGGCCTGCATAATTTAATTACTTCGCATTTTGATTTAAGAAGTTTTGATAAGTTAAATGAAACCATTGCTATTTTAGAAAATTATAGCAATACACCCATTGTACTGAACAATAAAAATAATTTAATTCAAAGCTTTATATACTTATATATAGCTAAGATAAATAAGCATTTTTTTGAAGGTAGTTTTAGCGAGGGCCTAGCCATGATACCCGCCATGGAAGCGAAGTTAAAGGAAATTGAACTCTATTTAGATAGCCACCGTATTTTGGTGTTTTACTATAAAATTGCCTGTTTATACTTTGGTGCGGGCAAGCCTGCCAAGGCCATTGACTACTTGAATAGAATTATTAATTGGAAATTAAATTTAAGAGACGACTTACAATGTTATGCACGCTTACTACATTTAATTGCACACTATGAAATGGGTAATACGGAAGTAGTGAATTATTTATCGAAGTCGGTATACCGATTTATGTATAAAATGAAAAGCCTAAGTACAGTAGAAGAAGTCATGTTTAATTTCTTAAGAAAGTCGATTCAAAATGGGGGTGAAGAAAATAGTTTATTGAATAGTAAGGCTGCTATTAAAAAGTCATTTACTGTTTTATTAGAAACCTTGCAACCCCTTACTTCTAACAAATTAGAAAGCAGGGCCTTTATGTACTTAGATATTATCTCTTGGTTAGAAAGTAAAATTCAAGGCAAACAAGTCCAGGCTATTATTAAAGAAAAATTTTTAGCTTCTAAGATTTGATAAGCTAGTCTATGATCTCTCTAGTCACAAAATTAAAACTAGAGCCCGAGGCCATCATTTTAAATGGTTTTAAAACAGCACCCCATTTCTTTTTTTGTTCTGCCCAATCTTTTGGGTCATATAACATTGCATAAGATATACCCCAAACTTTAAATTGTCCCGCTTCTACTATAATGGCGGTTGATTCATCCATTCCAATACCTAAAGTACCTGGGTAATGTTCAATCACAGGAATTAAATCAAATTGGCGATTGCGCGCTAATACATGTTGATCTAGTGCCGTATTAGTCATAAATGAAAAGGCAGGATTGAATGCATACTTTTTACTGATATCATCTCTAGCATCGCCTCCCACCATTAAAGAGCCCATGATAGTGGCTCCTGCTGAAGTGCCCATAATTACACCTCCTCTATTTAATAAAGCAATGAATTCATCATATAATTTAGTACCAGCATAAGCATTAGCAATTAACTGCTGGTCTCCGCCTCCAAAATAAAGGCCCTTTGCATTGCGCATTAGTGCAATATTTTTTGGATCATCGGCCTCTTTTTTATTGCGCGTATGAATAGTACTTAAATTAGTAAAGCCCCGAGAGCTGAACTTAATTAAGTGTTCGCCTTTTTGAATATACTCTTCGTCGGTGGTGGCAGTAGGAATATACACAATGGGTTGATCCTTGCCTCCCATATAGTTTGCAAAAAAACTAAATAAAGAATCGGGTATAGAACCTCCTCCTATAATAATTAATTTACCCTTATAATTAAAATAGGGATTAGAAGTAGTCTGTGCGTTAGCATTAAGAATAAAAAGAAAAACAGTGATAGTTAGTGCAAATATTTTTTTCATAAAGCAAACTTTGAATGAATTAAATACAATATACATTTAACTATTAACTAAATAGGAGTAAGAAGGCTCTATTATCCCTATCCTTGGTACATTAAGTCTATTTCTTTTTCAAAATTCGCTAGAACTTGCTTACGGCGTATACTTAGTTTAGGAGTCATTTCTCCTTGGTCAATAGTCAACTCTCTTGGTAATAAAGTGAATTTTTTCACTTGCTCTACTTGATTGAATAATAGATTGTATTCTGCAATGATAGATTCAAAAGTTGAAAGTACCGTGGCATTCTGAATGATTGCATCGTTGCTAGTATATTCGACACCATTATGTTTTGCCCAATCTTTAAGCTTAGCAAAGCTCGGCACAACCAAGGCTGTCACCATTTTTTTATTGTCCCCAATTAAAACAATTTGTTCGATGAAAGGACTTTCCTTCATCTTGTTTTCTATCGGTTGTGGTGCAACATATTTACCACCGCTTGTTTTGAACAATTCTTTTTTGCGATCTGTAATTTTTAAAAACTTACCATCGATAATCTCACCAATATCTCCTGTATGCAACCAACCATTGATAATGGCTTCTGCTGTTAAATCGGGACGCTTATAATAACCCTTCATCACACTTGGTCCTGCTACACAAATTTCTCCGTCTGCCTCCAATTTCATTTGAACACCTTGTATTGGTAAGCCCACAGTTCCAAATTTCATATCACCTGGTGTTCTATAATTGATACTAATGATAGGACTGTTCTCTGTTGGACCATATCCTTCATACACTGGTATTTGAGCTGCATTAAAAATGCGAAGTAGTTTTACCTGACATGCCGCACCGCCAGTAACAATGAATTTTACATTGCCACCTAATGCTTCTCTCCACTTACTAAAAATAATTTTATTCGCCAGCTTCAATTGGAATTGATACCATGCCGACCCTGGTTTTAAATTATCATATTTGTCTCCTAAATCCACGGCCCAGAAAAATAATTTACGTTTAAGGCCCGTCAACTCTTCACCCTTCATCATAATTTTCTCGAATACTTTTTCCAATAATCTTGGCACTGTGGAGAATGCGTCTGGTGAAACTTCTTTTAAGTTATCGCCAATGGTTTCCATTGATTCAGCATAGTAGATACTCATCCCACTATACATATAAATATAGGAGGCCACTTTTTCAAAAATATGATTTAATGGTAAAAAGCTCAATACTTTCTGATCGGGCTTGTCTGGAAAAGGAAAACTATTTTTACCCGATTGTAAATTGAAATAAATATTATTATGCGTTAACATTACGCCCTTTGGTGTACCCGTTGTGCCCGAAGTATAAATAAAAGTGGCTACCTGCTCTACAGGAATTGTTTTTTTAATGACATCCACTTGTTGTAATAAATCTGCATCCTTTAAACATAATTCTGACCAGTGCTTTGCACCAGGGATATGATCAAAAGTGTAGACCTCTTTTAGACAAGGCACTTTGTCTTTAATAGACATCACTTTATTGTATAAATCTTGATTGCTCGCAAACATGTATTGTACAGATGCGTCATTCAAGATAAATGTCAATTCTAATGGATTGGTTGTTGGATACACGGGCACCCAGATGACACCAATTTGTTGCGTGGCCATATCGGCCATCAACCATTCTGGTCTATTGCTACTAATGATGGCAATTTTATCTGAGCCTTCTGGCGTAAAATCATTCCCAGATAAGCCAAGGCTTAATAAACCAGCGCTCAAAGCATTCACGGTTGAAGCAACTTCGGTCGTAGCATATTTTTTCCAAGCGCCGTTTTCTTTTGCAGCCAACATGGCTTCCTGAGGAAATTTTGTTAACTGATGTTCTATACAATCAAAGAGTCTTTTAGATTCCATAAGGCAAGTATTATTGTATAACAAAATACTAAAATACAGGCAGAAAAAAAAGAAATTAGCCTATGAAATGGAAAGAAAAAGAGGAGAATACCTGATTAGATTTAATAGTATAGACATAACTATATTATTAAAATGCCTTCTAATTTATTTATAACTTCTAGTAAATCAAATGAGTAAGTAAGCCGTCTCTTAATTTGGGCTCAAACCAAGTACTTTTAGGAGGCATGACTTCGCCGGCGTCGGCAATATTAAATAGTTGATCGATGGTGACAGGGTATAAACTAAAAGCCACAGCCATTTCACCACTGTTGACTCTTTTTTCAAGTTCTGCTAAACCTCTTATGCCCCCTACAAAATCAATTCTTTTATCGGTTCTTTGATCGTGTATGCCTAAAACTTTTGATAGAATGGAATTAGATAAAATAGTTACGTCCAATACACCAATGGGATCAGATGAATAAATACCTGGCTTCGCCGTTAATTGATACCATGTGTTTTCTAAATACATTCCAAAACTATGCAGGGCCGTAGGCTTGAAAGCCGACTCTTCTTTTTGTATAGTAAAATCCTGTTCAAGCGCTGCTATAAATGCAGTGGCAGATAAACCATTTAAATCTTTTACAAGACGGTTGTAATCTAGGATGGCTAATTGATTAGAGGGAAATAAAGTCGTTAAAAAATAATCAGATACTTTTTTAGCATCATCTCCTGGCTTCACCGCTTCTTCACTAATAGCTAATTTTACTTTAGCAGCAGAAGCTGCTCTATGATGACCATCTGCAATATAAGTGCAAGGCACTTCTGTTGCAAAAAGATGGGTGATTTGATCAATGATGGTTTCATCACTTATAGCCCATACGGTATGTTGAATGCCATCGTCTGCTGTAAAATCGTAGACTGGGTTTTTAGTCGTTTTCCATTTGTCTATAATGGTATCAATGCTTGCTTGGTTGCGGTAGGCTAAAAACACATTACCTGTTTGTGCGCCAGAAGTCTTGATATGATTGATTCTATCTAATTCTTTTTCAGGACGCGTGAATTCATGCTTTTTAATAATATCATTATTATAATCATCAATACTACTTACGCAAACTAAACCTGTTTGTGCACGGCCATCCATAATGAGTTGATAAATATAATAACAAGGCTTTGACTCTTTAAACAAAACATCTCTTTTTATAAATGCATTTAAATTTTCTAAGGCCAATTGATATACTTCTTGACTATGTACATCTGTATTTTCTGGTAAGCCAATTTCACTTTTTGTAATATGCAAAAAAGAATAGGCATTACCTACTGCTTCTATTTTTGCTTCTGCACTATTTAATACATCGTAAGGTTTGCTAGCAACTTGTTTTGCTAGTTGAGGCTGGGGACGCAAAGCTTCAAAGGGACTTATTTTTGCCATGGCCGCGAAGTTCGTTCTTTTTGTTGAGAATTAAATTTTTTCAGCGAATGATTTCATCAAGTCGCAGAAAGCTTCTACACTTGAATAAGGTAATGCATTATACATGCTCACTCTTATACCACCCACTGTTCTATACCCTTTCACACCAATCATTCCTTCTTTTTTACATAGGGCTAAAAATGCTTCTTCTTTGGAAGTATCTGTTAAAAAGAAAACTGCATTCATAATACTTCTGTCTTCTTTCGCAATAGGACAATGAAAAGCAGTTGAACTATCAATGGTATTGTATAATAAATTAGCTTTTGCTAAGTTTAATTTTTCCATTGCTGCTAGGCCACCTTGCGCTTCTATCCAACGCAGGGTTAATAAACTTACATATATAGAAAAAACAGGAGGTGTATTTAATAAGGAACCCGCTTCAATATGTTTTCTATAATCAAGAATAGCTGGAATTTTTCTATTGACCTTTCCTAAAATATCTTTTTTAACCACCACCATCGTAACACCTGCAGCACCCATATTTTTTTGTGCGCCTGCATAGATTAAATCAAATTGTTTAAAATTGGTGGGCCTACAAAATATATCAGAGCTCATATCGCCAATAAGTAAGGCAGAAGTCTGAGGATAGCTATGCCATTGGGTTCCCTCTACTGTATTGTTAGTGGTAATATGTAAATAAGTAGCGTTTGAAGGAATGTCTAATACCTTATTTATATAGGTATGTTTTTTATCGGCAGTATCTGAAACAACTTTTACAGGTCCGAATAAGCCTGCTTCCTTCACTGCTTTATTACCCCATACACCATTATCACAAATAGCGGCTAATCCGTTTTCATCTAATAAATTCATGGGCACTTGCATAAACTGCATAGTGGCACCCCCTTGTAAAAATAAAACTTCATAAGCATCGTCTAAACCCATTAACCTTTTTACAATAGTTTGTGCTTCTGTAACTACTTCTACAAAATGAGCAGTACGATGTCCAATTTCTAAAATAGATAAACCCGTATTATTAAAATTATGAATAGCCGCTGTTGCTTGTTCTAAAACTTCTTTTGGTAAAATAGATGGGCCTGAATTAAAATTGTGCAATTGCATTATGGTGGTGTAAATTAAATATTAGTTTGTTTACCGTCATTAGTCTCGGCGTCGTCAACAGTAGTTACACCGCCTGAAACCACGTACTTCATTGCTTCTGCAGCACTCACGCCTTTCGGTAATTTTTTTATTCTTGTAGCAGGAACAATAAAAGTAATTCCAGATATCGCGTAGGAATGTGGAACATATACAGTTACAAATTGATCCATTCCAAAATGCACAGAATTTTTCTGTGTAATAAAGCCTATTCTCCAAACATCTGTTGAATCCACATTCACTAATACGGGTTCATCAAATTTTTTCTTATTACCAGCGAAGGCTTCTAAAAAATCTTTTACCGATGAATAAATAATTTTAACACCGGGAGTTCTTTCTAAAATTTTATCGAAGATGGACATGAGTCTTTCTACAAAAAATAAAGAAGACAACCAACCTACTACTAATACAAGTCCAATGGCTACTAAAAAACCAAGTCCAGTGACTTTAGGTATTTGTCCATTGACTTCTGCAAACTGTTGAGGAAAAATAAAATTGAGCAGATTAGGTAAGAAATTATCGACCCAATTAAATAAACTTACCACTACCCAAATAGTAACCCCAATGGGTGCCAGCACAATGACCCCTTGAAAAAAGCGCTGCGCTAGGGCAGTTATTATTTTTTGCTTGAATATTTGACGCCTGATATTGGGCATTTGGACTAGTATTAAGGCCCAAATTTCAAACAATTTTGCCATTCGGCATAAATAATAAAAAAATAAGCTTGGAAACTTTGAAAACCATAAAAGTTTCCGTAGTTTTGCGCCTTCAAAACAAGCTATGCAAGATAGAATTCTCAATAAAGCCCGCGAATTGATGTTCCAGACTGGGGTCAAACATGTCACCATGGATGACTTGGCTACTCAATTGGGCATAAGCAAAAAGACCATTTACCAGTATTTTAAAGATAAAGATGCCTTAGTGAGCTCTGTTGTAGAAAATGATTTGGCCAAGCATGCCTTAATATGTAATCAAAGTATGCAAATAGCAGACAATGCGGTACATGAAATATTCCTATTAATGACTGTGCTACAGGAACTCTTTAGTAGTATGAATCCACTGACCTTGTTTGAAATTGAAAAATATTATCCCTTGGCTTTTGATAAAATAAAAAAACATAAAGACGATTTTATTTTTTCTATGATTAGCGACAATTTAGAAAAAGGCATTGCAGAGGGTTTATACAGAAAAGATGTGGATGTAACTATTCTTTCTAGATACAGATTAGAGACAAGTTTAATTCCATTTAATATACATGTATTTCATCCTAGCAAGTTTGATATGCTAAAAGTGAACCTACAAATTATAGAACACTTTGTTTATGGAGTAGCTACTTTAGAAGGTCATAAATTAATGGACGCTTACAAACTAAATAAACTTAATTCATAATAGTTATATAAAATTTATACCTATAATAAATCACAGAAATAAAAATTCCAAGTTAATACATAAAAAAATGAAATATCTATCTCTCTTATTAGTTGTACTTATACATAGTCAACTACTTAGTGCGCAAACAGAAATTAAAACCTTGCATTCTTTTTCTTTAAATGATTGTGTGGCCTTTGCACAAAAAAATAATGTACAAGTTAAAAATTCTTTATTAGCTATTGATGTACAAATACAAACCAATAGAGAAATTGCAGCAGCAGCGTATCCTAGCATTGGAACCAACCTAAGTGGAACCGATTATTTAGTAATACCTACTTCTTTATTACCTGCCCAAATATTTGGAGGCGCAGCAGGTACTTTTATTCCAGTACAGTTTGGAACAAAATTTAATGCCAACTATGGTGCTAATTTTCAACAATTACTTTTTGATGGTCAAGTTTTTGTTGCCTTACAAGCACGCGCTACTTCTTTAGATATGCAAAGAAAAAATGCAGCAGTCACTGAAGAAGCCATAAAAGCTAATATTTATAAAATATACTATCAGTTATCGGCTAGTAAAACACAGTTGAATATTTTAGATGCTAATATTGAGCGTTTAAATAAACTAGCCAAGGATGCGCAAATCATGTACAAGAACGGTTTTGCTGAGAAATTAGATGTAGATAAAGTTAGTGTTCAATTGAACAATTTACAAACTGAAAAAATTAAAGCCAATAATGCAGTAGCGATTGGTTATATGGGTTTAAAAATGTTAATGGGTATGCCGGTGAAAGATAGTCTTGAACTAACTGAAGTAATTGATGAGCAAAGTTTAAGCACGGATGTATTAGTAGAAAACGATTTTCAATATGGCGTAAGAAAAGATTATCAATATATAAGTTCTGTAAAAAAATTAACAACCTACAATGTGAAGCGTTACCAATTGAGTTATTTACCTACCATAAGTATGACTGGCGCTTATTCTAAAAATGCGCAACGTTCAAAATTTGATTTTTTTGAAGGTGGTGACTGGTTCAATACTTCTTTAATTAGTTTAAATGTGAATCTTCCTTTATTCAATGGCTTTGCTAGAGACGCGAGAGTGAAAAGAACAAAGATTGAATTAAAGCAAATAGAAAATCAAATAGTTGCCTTAAAAAATAATATCGATAACGAAATCACACAAGCGAAATTAAATTATATGTCTTCTGTAGCTACTGTATCATTTCAAAAAAAGAATATGCAATTAGCTGAAAATGTATATCAACAAACAAAAAAGAAATTCGAAGCAGGTACAGGTTCAAATACTGAAATTTCAGCTGCACAAGCCGACTTAGTAAGTGCGCAAAATAATTTCATGAACGCATTATACACAGCTTTAATTTCAAAAGTAGATTTATTAAAATCAACTGGAAAATTATAAACTTCAACATTAAATAAAAATATTAAAATAACAATAATGAAACATATCTCTACAATCCTAACAAGTACATTAATTTTATTCGCCCTTGCCTGCGGAGGTGGAGGCAGTAGCTTAGAAAAACAAAAAGCGAGTTTAGCAAGCTTGAAAAAAGAAAGCCTTAGTTTAAATGCAAAAATTGCCGAACTAGAATCAGCCATTGCAAAGGCTGGCGGTGCAGAAACTGCAAAAGCAATACTTGTAGCACTAACACCTTTAGCCGCACAGGATTTCACCCATTATATAGAGCTACAAGGAAAGGTAGAATCTGAAAGCGTTTCTTTTGTAACACCTCGTGCAGGTGGAGGACAAGTAAAGGCCTTATTTGTCAAAAGAGGTGACAATGTTAGAAAAGGTCAGTTAATATTACAATTAGACAATAGCTTAATTAAACAAAGCGCCGCTGCAGCAGCACAAAATATTGAAACTATAAAATCTCAGGCCGCTTTAGCTAAAATGGTCTATGAGAAACAAAAGAATTTATGGGAACAAAATATTGGTAGTGAGATGCAATTATTAACTGCTAAGACCAATGCAGATGCCTCAGCAAGTCAGTTAAAAGCGGCTACAGAGCAATTAGGTATGGTACGTGATCAACTAGCTTATACAAGTGTGTATAGCGATGTAGATGGTGTGGCAGAGGAAGTAAATGTGAAAGTGGGCGATTTATTTATGGGCCCTGGTCAAATAAAAATTGTGAACACTGCTCGATTAAAATTAACGACAATGGTTCCTGAGAATTATGCAGGTAAAGTAAAAGTAGGTACTGAAACAAGCTTAAACTTTCCAGATATTCAAAAAATAGTTGCTGCTAAAATTTCAGTAGTAGGTAATGTGATTGACCCATTAAGCAGAAGTTTTTATGTAGAAGCTAAATTACCCATTGATAAAAATTTCCGTCCAAACCAATTGGTACAAGTTAAAATTAAGGATTACGAAAAAAAGAATGCCATTAGTGCTCCCATTAATTTATTACAGAACGATGAGAAAGGTAAATTCATTTATGTCGCTGTAATGGAAAATGGAAAATTGCTGGCGCGTAAAAAAGCAGTAACAGTAGGACAATACTATGGTAATAATATCGAAATCTTAGCAGGCTTAGTAGCCGGTGATAATGTGATCACGGAAGGTTATCAGACCTTATTTGATGGCCAAAACATTACTACTTCAGATAAATAATTAAAAAATTAAAGTTTAATAGATCATTATGTCTACTATCAATAAAATAAAAGAAAAGTTCAAAGAATTTAAACCCACTTCCTGGGCTATTACCAATAAGACCACTATTTATTTAGTGATGTTATTTCTTAGCTTAGGGGGAATTTATCAATTCCTTACACTACCTAAAGAGAATTTTCCTGAAGTGGTTATTCCTAATATATTCGTACAAACGGTTTACGTAGGCAACTCCCCTAAGGATATAGAAAACTTAGTAACCCGTCCTATTGAAAAACAAATTAAGAGTATTAGTGGTGTAAAAATTAGCAAATTCACTTCTACCTCTCAACAAGATTTTTCGGCGATTACAGTAGAGTTTAGCACAGATGTAAAACCAGAAATAGCTTTACAAAAAGTGAAAGATGCGGTGGACAAAGCCAAGTCGGACCTGCCTAATGATTTAACACAAGAGCCTAGGGTCATTGAATTAAATATCAGTGACATGCCTATTATGTATGTGAACATTAGCGGTAATTATAGCCCCGTTCAATTAAAAAAATATGCGGACGATTTAAAAGATAAATTAGAAAGCATTTCACAAGTCAATAGAATTGATTTAGTGGGTGCCCCTGAAAGAGAGTTTCAAATTAATGTAGATAATTATAGAATGCAAAGCTCGGGCATCACATTCGACGATATCACTTATGCGATTCAAAGAGAAAACCTTGATTTATCGGGTGGTTTATTAGAAGTAGGTACGATGAACCGTAACCTACAATTAAAAGGTCAATTAAAAAATGCAAATGATATTGCTAATATTATTGTGCGCAATTCAAATGGTGCGCCAATATATTTAAGAGATGTGGCCACTATTATAGACACTGTAAAGAAAAATGAAAGCTATGCACGTTTAAATGGCAAGAATGTACTTACCCTAAATATTGTTAAGCGTAATGGTGAAAACCTAATTGCCACTACCGACGCGGTAAAGAAAATTGTAGAAGAGGCCATAGCCAATGATATACCGAAAGATGTCGATTTGGTTATTTCAGGTGACACAAGTATTAGAACTAAAAGTTCGTTTACCGATTTAGTGAACTCCATTGTTATTGGATTTATATTAGTATTAGTGGTACTTATGTTTTTTATGGGGGTGACCAATGCCTTCTTTGTGGCCTTATCGGTACCCTTGAGTATGTTTGTGGCCTTTGTATTGTTACCTGCTGGTGACGTATTAGTGGGCTCGCATATTACTTTAAACTTCATGGTTTTATTTGCCCTCTTATTTGGACTAGGTATTATAGTAGATGATGCCATTGTGGTAATAGAAAACACACACCGTATTTTTGTTCAAGGCAAAGGAAAATTAACAGCTACTACTTCCGCTAAAATGGCTGCTGGTGAAGTTTTTATTCCTGTATTAGCAGGTACCATTACTACTTTAGCACCTTTTTTCCCTTTATTATTCTGGCCTGGCATTATTGGTAAGTTTATGATTTACCTGCCGGCTATGTTAATATTTACTTTAGCTGCTTCCTTAGTGGTAGCCTTTATCATGAACCCTGTATTTGCAGTTGATTTCATGAACCATGAAGAAGTAAAATCAGACGAGTCTAAATCGGCCATGTTTAAGAAAAAAGGTTTCTGGATTCCAATTGCAATAGGTATTTTATTAGACTTGATGGGCTTTACTTTCTTAGGTAATTTATTGATCTTCTTTATGATTTTGGTAGTGGCTAATAAATATTTCATTACCGATTTAATTGAGAAATTTCAGACCCGTACCCTTCCTAAATTAATGGAAACTTATGAGCGTATTTTACGTCGTGCTTTAAATGGCTGGAGACCGGTGAAATTATTAATTGGCACTTTTGTATTATTAATATTTTCTTTCGTGTTTTTTGGCATTAGCATTAGCACAGGCAGAGTAGGTATTGAATTTTTCCCAAAGGGAGATCCTAACCAAGTATATGTGTATTTAAAATTACCAGTAGGTACTAAAATAAATTATACCGATTCTATTACTAAAGTAGTAGAACAAAAAGTAGCCAAAGCTTTAGAAATGGATAATAATAAAAAGAATCCACTGGTAGAAAGTATCATTAGTAATGTGGCGGTGGGTGCAGGCGATCCTATGCGTGGCGATAGAAATGCAAGATCTGAATTAGGGCGTGTTCAAATAAACTTTGTAGAATATGAAAAGCGCGATGGCAAATCAACAGAGCCCTATTTAGATGCTATACGTGCAGAGATGAAAGGTATTCCTGGTGCTGAATTTACGGTTACACAAGAATCAAATGGCCCTCCAACAGATCCTCCAGTGAATATAGAAATTCAAGGAGAAGATTTTGATAAATTAGTAAAAACAGCAGTAGGTTTAAAAAATTATTTAGACGCTGCACAAATTCCAGGTATTGATGGATTAAAAATGGATGTGGATTTAGTGAATCCTGAATTAACCTTAACTATTGATAGAGACCGCGCTTTAATTGAAGGGGTAAGCAGTGCACAAGTAGGTATGCAAATTCGTACCGCCCTATTTGGTAAAGAAGTTTCTAAAATTAAAGATGGTAAGGATGAATATAAGATTCAATTAAGAAACGAAGAATTACAAAGAAATAATTTAGTAGATCTTTTAAATATGCGTTTATCTTTTAGAGATATGGCAGCTGGGGGTATGGTAAAAAATATTCCTATCAGCTCGCTAGTGAAAGTAGAACCTACGAACACCTTTGGAAGCATTAATAGAAAAAATCAAAAAAGGTTAATACAATTAAGATCGAATGTTCAAACAGACCAAGGTTTCAACCCCACTGCAGTGAATGCAGTGATTGCACAATATATTGGTAATTTCAAAGGTATTTCTGAAGGCGTCACTGTTAAACAAACTGGTGAGAACGAACAACAATTAGAAACAGTCGCATTTTTAGGTAAGGCCTTGGTCATTGCTTTAATGTTAATTCTGTTTACACTGGTATTACAGTTCAACTCTATTTCTAAATCGGTGATTATCTTAACGGAAATTTTATTTAGTATTATAGGTGTGCTTTTAGGCTTCGCTATATTTGGAATGAAGGTTTCAGGGGTAATGACGGGATTAGGTATTGTAGGACTTGCAGGTATTGTAGTGAAAAATGGAATACTAGTGATTGAATTTGCCGATGAGTTAAGATCAAGAGGCTATAAAACTAGAGAGGCCGTGATTCAAGCAGGTAAAACGAGAATTATTCCTGTATTATTAACAGCCCTTGCAGCTATTCTAGGTTTCTTACCCATTGCCATTGGCTTTAATATAAACTTCGTGACTTTATTTAGTGAGTTAAACCCACATATTTTCTTTGGTGGTGATAACGTTGCTTTCTGGAAGCCATTAAGTTGGACCATTATTTATGGATTGGCCTTTGCCTTTTTCATGACCTTATTTATTGTACCTGCTATGTATATTATTGCGGAGCGTTTACGCCGCCCAATGCGCCGTCATTTTGGTGGCAAGTGGATTAGTATATTAGGTATTCCTCCATTAACCTTTATTTTTATTCCTTTAATGTTTATTACTACCTATATACATAGAAGGAATCAAAAAAGAAGAATGGCCAATAATAATGCGAATGGAGATGAAACGATAAATGGTTCTTGGTATTAATACAATGAATAATTACTTAAAGTATTAAATAATTATTTGAATACATAATATTGAATACATAAAAACCAGCTTTTGAAAAAGAGCTGGTTTTTTTATGCTTAGTAATTGATAAGGATGTTTTAAGCTACTTAATGAGTTCCTTCCACAATATGAGTCCCGTCTTCAATACTAGTAATATACACAGCTAAATCTTTATGCATTTTTTTGGCATAGTTAGCAGTAAGCTCTTTTGTAATTTCTTCTACTGCCGATTTTTTGATAATATTAATAGTGCAGCCACCAAAGCCGCCTCCCATCATTCTAGCGCCTAATACATTTTCATTATTTGATACTGCTTCCACTAAAAAGTCTAATTCAGGACAGCTAACTTCATATAAACTAGATAAACCTTTATGTGTTTCAAACATTTTTTTTCCAAAGGCCTGCATGTCGCCCTTGCCTAAATCCTGCACGGCTAATTGCACACGCTGAATTTCTTCCACTACATATTTACATCTTTGATAAACCTTCGATCTATTGACATCATTGGAGGCCAAGCATGCTTCTACTTGTTCTAGGCTTATATCTCTGAATGTTTTTACAGTAGGATATTTTTCTTGAATTATTTTTAATCCCTGCTCACACTCTAAGCGGCGGGTATTGTATTCGGAAGAAGCTAGCGCGTGTTTTATTTGTGTATCGAATAAAACAATACTATAGTCTTTTAATTCAAAGGGGTAATAAGTAAAGGCCAAACTAGCACAGTCTAATAAAATGGCTTTGTTTTTTTCTCCGTGTAAACTGGTAAACATATCCATTATGCCACAATGCACGCCAGCGAATTTGTGTTCTGCGCTTTGTGCCATCAGGGCCATTTGCATTTTAGTAAGTGATAGATGGTATAATTCATTGAGGGCAAACAATACCGCGCACTCCACTGCAGCAGAGCTTGAAAGGCCAGCGCCTAGTGGAATATTACCTCGAATGCAAATATCAAAGCCTGCAGCTAGATTTGTTTTATTAGTAGGTAAATTAACTTTAGTACTTGGTTTATTATTATCTGTAACAATAAAGTTATTAGTAGTATGCGTTATATTTAGAACCTGGTCCACTACTCCAATAATATAATTAACCCATACTGTAGCATGAGGCGCTAGGTTATGAATAGGTAGAATGATGGTTTCTCCTAAATCAACTGCCACCATATGTATGGCGCCATCGGATCTTTTGCCTATGGCAACTTCAATAAACTTGTCAATGGCAGCGGGTAGTACAAAACCATGGTTGTAATCAATATGTTCTCCAATTAAATTTATTCTTCCCGGAGATTTGACTACTAGAGCAGCGTTATAATTAAAATGATTTGAAAATTGAGTTCTAATAGCTAACATAAAATAAAAGGTTTTATGTTAATTTATAATTTTTGTAAACAAGCAGCAGCGGCTTCTAGTGTAGATTCTTTTTTAGCAAAGCAAAGTCGTATTACCTTATTATCGGTGGCATTATGATAAAAAGCAGACATAGGTATGACCGCCACTCCGTATTCTTTTACTAATTTTTCTGCAAATACTTTATCTGATTCATTCGATATTCCAGCATAACTATACGATTCAAAATAAGAACCAGAAGAAGTAATATATTGTAAAGGCGTACTTGCTAATAATTTTCTTAGATGGTCTCTTTTAGCTTGATAGAAATTACCTAAACCTAAATAGGCTTCTTTATCTAACATATATTTAGCAATACCTAACTGCTTAGGTGTATCGCAACTAAAGGCATTGAACTGATGTATTTTTCGGTATTCCTTCATTAAATGTTCTGGAGCCACACAGTAGCCTAGTTTCCAACCAGTACAGTGATAGGTTTTACCTAAAGAAAAACAAACAAAACTACGCGCGAATAATTCAGGATACTTCATCACCGACTCGTGCTTTTTATCATCATAAATTAAATGCTCGTAGACTTCATCACTAATTAAATATAAATTATTGGAAACCACTATTTCTTGTAATTGTAAAATATCCTCCCTGGTCATTACCATACCAGAGGGATTATGCGGCGTATTGATTAAAATAGCCTTTGTCTTTTTGGTAATGGCTGCCTTTAAGGTATCCCAAGGAATACTATAATTAGGATAAGTTAAAGCAATAGGTACCACTACCCCTCCGTTAAATGTAATATTGGGAATATAACTATCATAGGCAGGTTCAAAAATTATCACTTCATCACCTGGTTGAATAATGGTAGAAAAAGCAGAGAAGATGGCATAAGTACCGCCAGGAGTTATAGTAATTTCCGTTTCAGGGTTAATGGCAGTTGCGTATATAGCATTGATTTTCCCTGCTAGTCTTTCTCTTAATAAAGGAACACCATTCGTATGCGCATATTGATTCCCACCGGCTTTCATGGCCTCTGTGACACAATCGATAAGGGCTTCGCTCATAGGAAAATCGGGAAAGCCTTGGCCTAAATTAATAGCATTATGCTTTACAGCCAATTGGCTCATGACTGTAAATATACTAGTGCCAATATGGGGAAGCTTTGACTGCATGTAGACTTTAAAATGTCAATTGATTGGATAACCTCTTTAATTCGATCTCAGCAATTTTTGCAGTGAAACGTAAGCTCACTAATCTAAAGCCAGCCGTTTCAAAACTTTGTTGTGCTTGTTTTACATCTACCATAGTAGCTTGACCTAATTGATATTTTTGCATCACTAAATCTAATAAAGATTGTGACATTTCAAAATTTTGAATTTCAATGGGCGTTTGCTTTAAACTATTTTTATAACTCTGATAAGTTTTAAATAATTCAGTAGTTAAATTCTGCTCTGTATTTTGTAATTGAATTTTTGCAGTGTTGGTATTGATGGCGGCATTTTTAATGGCACGTTTATTGGCGCCGCCATTATAAATAGGGATGCTTAAGTTGACACCTAAAAATGGACCATAACTTTCATTCAATAATATAAAACCAGCTGCCGACTTGTTACTATTGTAATTAAAGCCTGTACTCGCTCTTAGGGTTGGATAAGTTAAAGATTTAGTTTCCTTTTCTAAAAACTGATTTACATTAATTAATTGTTGTGCAGATTGTAATAAAGGATGATTTTTCATCTTCTCCTCCACCACTGATAAGATTATTTTATCGTCTATTTCAATGCTATCATTAATTATTACAGAGGTGGTAGCTGGCATTACAATTGTATTCAACAAATCGGCTTTGACTTGGTCAATAATTAATAATTGATTTTGTTTAGCTTGTAATAAAGCGTTTAAATCTATATTGGATTGTAAAAGATCGGTTTGATTAGCAACGCCTATTTGTTGTCTTGTTTTTACGATGTCTAATCGTTGTTGACTAGCTTCAATTGATTTTTCTATAGTCTTTAAAAATGCTTGTTGACGAATAACATTATAATACTGCTGCATCACTGTTGAAATGGTATTCAACAATTGTGATTCAAGTAAAAACTTATTTTGTGTTTGTAAACTTTCCAATCGGCTTTTGGTTGCCTGTACTCTATAGCCATTAAACAATATCATATTAGCAGTCAAGCCAGAATTTAATGTACTACCATCAACACCATTACGCGATGTGTTTCTGTTTGCATCTGGAAATGTTTGATTGATGGTGGTTAATGTATTGTTGTTGGAACTGTTGTTAGTAATAGTGGGTAAGCCCCCTGCCACGCCAAAATTATTATTGTTTTTAGCAATGGCTAAATTATTCTCTACCAATTGAATATCATAACTGTTTTTTAAAGCAGTTTGAATGGCTTCGTTTAAGCTTAAATTTTTTTGTGCAGTAGCGTTTGTAGTAGCTACTACTAAGAAACAAAGAATAAGAAATAAGGAAGTTAATTTTTGCATACTTTAAAATTATGATAGCGAACTAGAAACACAATAAAAATTACATCAGTGGTTGAATAATTGAATCTTTTGACCCTTACTAGCCCACTAATGTGCCTATAGCTGCTCCTTGCACTACTTTTAATAAATTTCCAGGCTGGTTCATATCAAATACAATAATGGGTAATTTATTTTCCATGCATAAGGTGAATGCAGTAGTGTCCATTACTTTTAAGTTCTTTGATATACATTCTTGGAAGCTAATTTTTTCAAACTTTACAGCAGCAGGGTTTTTCTCAGGGTCGCTGTCATAAATACCATCCACACGGGTTCCTTTTAAAATAACATCGGCTTTCATTTCAATAGCACGCAGTGAACCTGCTGTATCGGTAGTGAAATAAGGATTACCTGTACCTGCGCCAAATATAACTACACGTCCTTTTTCTAAATGACGAAGTGCTTTACGACGAATATAAGGTTCTGCAACTTGCTCCATTACAATAGCGGATTGTAAACGTGTATATACTCCAATTTTTTCAAGCATGGCTTGAATGGCCATCGCATTAATCACAGTGGCAAGCATGCCCATATAATCTCCATGTGCGCGCTCGATACCACTATCTGCCTCATTCATTCCTCTATATATATTACCACCGCCAATAACAATAGCTACTTGAACACCTAGTTCTACTACTTGCTTAATTTCATTGGCATATTGCTCAATAATTTTAGGATCAAAGGGGTCTCCCGTTTTTTGATTTCCTAATAATGCCTCTCCTGATAATTTCAATAATACACGCTTGTATTTTGGCAACATAGTTCTACTTATTTTGTACTTGCAAGATAAGAATTTTGGGGCAACAAAAAAGGGTCCCGACTCGTCGAAACCCCTTTTTCTGTCTTAATATTGGAAGTGTTCTACATTTTTACCATCTTAAACTGATGTACAAATTTATAATCAGATGAACTTATTTTGACCAGATATACCCCACTTGAAAGTTTACCCAAGGAAATAGGCGTTCCGGTACTTAGTCCTTTTAGGCTAAATAAAATATTGCCTGTAGTTATAGATATGACGTCTACATTTAACTTACCATATGCATTTATCATAAAATCAAGATTTACTTGGTTCACAAACGGATTGGGAGCTAGTTTGATATACTCAGTTGAGCTAATTTTAAATAAGTCGGTAGTTAAATAGTAGTAGTTTGATGAAATAGTCGAACAACCATCTTGTGTTACTCTTACACTATAACTTCCTGGACTAGTGGGTTTAAATTTCTGCTCTTTTTCTGTCGTGGCAACACCGTCTTTATACCAAAGATTTCCCGACGCTACTGAAGAAATTAAATTATTATCTGCATCTCGAGAAATAGAAGGTACAGAAGGCAATGTTTTTATTGAAAAAGATTTAATTGTAGAATAAACGCTAGTTCCATTTTTATTATTTGTTTTAGCTCTAATATAGAATGTACCAGTTTGTGTAAAATCAAATTGTGCACGTGAAGTTGTAGATTCTATTGTTTTAACTGAGGTGAAATTGATATCATTAGAAATTTCGAATATAAATTTATCAATCTTGGTAACAGAATCAGATTTAATTAAAATGGAACCAGGTATAGTCAAACAAAATGTTGCGTTCGAACTTGTATCAGCATTAATAGTTAATATTTTCGGTTGTTCTGGAATGTCTGCTGTAACATTTAACTTAATATAACCGTAATTAGAAATGTTTAAAGTTTTATGACTCAACTTTATTAGGGCTGTATGATATAAATTTTTAGACCGATCTAATAATTGATTTAAAAAAACTTGATTATTATTTTTAATAATTATACTTGTATCTGTAGTAGGGTTAACGATACTAAATTCTATTTGTGTTGTATCATATCCATCAATTTTTAAAGAGCCTAGATAAGCTCCTTTGGCAACGACTTCTTTTACATCAATTGTTTTATTCCCTACTGTGAAATCATTTACAGCTTTATGCAGACTTCCCATGCCACTTTGAGCTGTGAAATATTCTGGTACATTATCATTATTTAAATCTATTATTTCAACATAGTTTGTTATGGTTTGCTCTTCTTTTAAGCTAGATGGCGTATTAGAATTATTAGAACTAGATACAGAAGACAAAATTTTACCGAGTGATTTTATCTCATAATTAGTGCCATTAAATGCATAATACTGAAAGCTTGTTTTATTATTCCAATATCCTCTCCATGCACCTGTTGGGAACCAATTTGAATACTTTGGATCATACATTTCAAATCTTGGCAAAAAGTCTAATAATCCGTCTCCATCTACATCTATAATATTAAAACCCTTCATAGCATTACCAGTTTCAACAATATTAGAGTTATTGGGAAAATAGGTTCCCGTTACATCTATATTACCCGATTTAGTAATTGATAAAACCTTAAAAGTATTTCTTGGAAGAATTTTTAAATAATCTTGATTTGATAAGTTTCCAAATAAAAATATAAGTTCTTTAGTCCCATCTTTATTTAAATCTGCCTCTTTCATTTGTATTAAAGTATAAGATAAAAAGTTATCCTTACCATAAACATTATTTTTAGAAAAAATATCAACTGGATTTTTAATATCAAATATGCCTTTGTTATTAGCATAATATACCAATCTAATCGGTTCTGTTGGGTTGGGCGCATTTAAAGTTAAAATCCAATCTCGATAACCATCATTATTCATATCTATCAAATAGGGATAATGATAACCGTCACTTCTATTAAAATCTTCGCCAGGATATATTCTTGGAATTTCATCCATATCTAAGGAATTATTAAATAGACCCTTACCATCATTGTATAATATTTTACCTCGCCCATTATTAGCTTTTAATATTATGTCATTATCTCCATCATTATCTATATCGCCTCCTGCTCCAAAAAAAGCACCAGTTAATACTTGATATGCTGGGATTTGACTTGCTTTATCTATTAATCTATTTGAATCAACTTTATAATACCTAAATTTTCTAAGGTAAAATACTGGATCGTAGAAAGTGGCTGCTTCTGTAGAAGCTGCAGGACCATAATCAACTCCACTGGTCATTCCTAATTGTGTTGCAACATCCTTCCAAAGTGGACTTGGGCCTACATGATAATGTTCACCCCAATTTAAAAACTCTTTAACGCCATCGCCATCTAAATCTAATTCGGTTTTTATATCCCAATTATGTAGTAAAGTTTTTGGGACAGAATTAGGTTTAGATAAATCTTCATTTGAAATATTAATTGTTAGAGGATTTTCCTGTTCTTTATTATGTTGAATTGTAAAATAGATTGGGACCATTAATTTACCAGTATTAAATAAAGCATCTTTTGAATACAATTGATCTGCTGCATAGACTAAATCAAGATTTTTATCTTTATTTAAATCAACATAAAAACCTATTTCTTCATTACCGGAAAATGGAACATTTTTATTTAATTTATAGCCAAGCTTTGTATCAAAAGATTGTATGATTTTATATTGTTTATACATTCTATTATTAAAGAAAGTATAGTTATCATTTAAATGATTTGAGAAATAAACCTTACCGCCTGCAGATGCTTGTTTTTCTGAGTATAAATAGATAGTTAACATGGGGTCCATGCCATTTATAGCCATATTAATTTTAATATTTGCATTAGCCTCTCCCTCTTTACCCGTTTTTTTATAATAGTTGCTAATATTAGGTAGATTGTTTTGGACTGCATCATTTATAAAACTGAATGATAATTCCTGTCCCGCTAAACTAGGATCTGAAATATCAAAAGTATAGTCTCTTTGATTGATCAACCACAAACTAAAAGGGGTCTGATCCTCTACTAAAATTTTATTGTTTTTATACTTAACCTTAAAGCTGGTTTCAAGGTTTTGAGCCATTATTTGGGTATAGCCAAAAATCAAAAAAAGGGTAATTAATTTGCGCATAAATTAGAATTATTTCTAAATTAATATTTTTTTTTAATGCGATATAGTGTATTGATTCGCTTTTTAAGTGAAATAATAATTTATTTTAATATTGACTATATTTACATATTTATCAATAATTTATATGTTTTTTTATTTTATAATATATTAATATAAAAAGGGTCCCCTGATAGATCGGGGGACCCTTTTTATGCTATTTAATTACTACCTAGGTATTTGAACCGTTTGGATTTTTTGCAAGAAGCACTGCTCACTTGCAATTTAACCTAGGGCAACACGCTTAAATTCAGTTACTACTAATGCACCGTCAACCGACTTTACATACTCGCCTACGGTTTTACCGCCATCTTTTACAAAAGCTTGCGCTAATAAGGTTTGCTCTTTAAAGAAAGCGTTAATCTTACCTTCTGCAATTTTAGCAATCATTTCTTCTGGTTTGCCGGCCATTTTAGGATCTTCTTTCATGGTATCAATAATGATAGCACGCTCGCGGGCAACTGTTTCAGCAGGAACTGATTCAGGATCTACAGCCACTGGGTTCATTGCCGCAATTTGCATGGCTAAGTCTTTACCTACTTCAGCAGCTTCAGAACTCAAGCCTACTAATACACCCATTCTGTATGAACCGTGTATATAAGATGCTACATAAGCAGCGTCTACTCTTTCAAATTTAGCCACACCAATTTTTTCTCCAATAGAAGCTAATTTATCATTAATCATGTCAGACACTTTAGTGCCATTCACGCTTACTTCATTTAATTCAGCAGCAGATTTTACATTGTTTGCTACTGCAGCATCTGCGATAACTTGTGCAAAGGCAACGAATTCAGCATTCTTAGAAACGAAATCTGTTTCACAAGAAATACAAACTACAAAACCTGTTTTATGATCTGCAGAAGTTTGTGCAATAATTACACCTTCTTTTGCTTCACGGTCGCTACGCTTAGCCGCTACTTTTTGACCTTGCTTGCGTAACCAATCAATGGCTGCTTCAAAATCGTTATTTGTTTCTGTTAATGCTTTTCTGCAATCCATCATACCAGCACCTGTTGCTTGACGTAATTTATTAATGTCAGTAGCTGTAATTGTACTCATAAAAAATATTTTAAAATAAGATTGTTAAAAAATTGGATACGGCTTCGTATCGAAAAAAAACAATTGGGTCATTAGTATCCCAAGGACACCAATAACCCAATTGGTTAATATTTATTTACCTGCTGGGCGACGTGTACTTTGAATACGACGCTTAGGTGCACCTGGAGCTGTTGGAGCAGCACCCGCACCACGCTTACCTCTTCCACCTTCAGCGTTAGCCTCGGCTTCCATACGTTTTGCTTTTGCTTCGTTTTCATTGTTGCCTTCTTCAGTTTCGCCTTCGTCATCTTTAGAAGCTTGACGCTCTGCTAAACCTTCTGCGATGGCAGCAGTAATATAGTTAGTAATAATGGCAATAGATTTTGTTGCATCATCATTTGCAGGAATAGAAAAATCTACTTTGTTAGGATCACAGTTCGTATCTACCATACCAAATGTTTGAATACCTAAACGCTTCGCTTCTGCAAGTGCAATATGCTCGTGTCCGATATCTACTAAGAATAAAGCAGCTGGTAAACGACCCAATTGAGCGATACCACCTAATACTTTTTCCATTTTATCTTTATCACGACCTAATGTTAAACGCTCTTTTTTAGTTAAGCTTTCA
>Ga0207940_1000086_pt1 | contig 30506 bp, 32 predicted proteins | sample LakMenEpi06Jul12_FD_150676 | JGI IMG/M metagenome (GOLD analysis project Ga0207940, IMG submission 150676) | Freshwater microbial communities from Lake Mendota, WI - 06JUL2012 deep hole epilimnion (SPAdes) | ecosystem: Environmental > Aquatic > Freshwater > Lake > Epilimnion/Euphotic zone ... | reverse complement strand
TCTACAAAATTATAATATGCGATTTTGCCTTTTGTTTTTGCTGCAATCGTATCTGCTGTATTACATATATCACCCACTGCTACAATACCATTATTATACATTTCATTTTCTGCAGCTTCGATGGCTGCTTCAATCACTTCTTGAATGGCTGCACGTTTTGGTACAATTTGTTTTACAAACTCTGAAAGTCCAGTTTCCGTTGGAATCGCGTCTTTTAAATGCGATAATTCAAGGTGGCAATGCGCATTAATAAAGCCTGGGCAAAGAAGCCCATCAAGTTCTTGAATATCTTCTCCCGCTTCTGATGCAGAAATTATATCTACAATGGTTCCATCCTTTGTTGTAACAACAACCCTGTTATCACCATCAATAATGGCGTGTCCAGTAAAAAGCGATTGTGGTTTAAATTTGTTGTACATAGTTACAATGGTAAATTATTAAATACCACCAATTGAAATTGGGTGCGACTTTTGTTTTGTTGAATTTGCTGCATGAGTCCAAGTTCTAATTTAATAGCGGGGCCTGCTTGATATCCAATGGCACCATAGACTCTATTTCTGTCAAATAAAGTTGACGTCGTATGCATAAATATTTCATTGTACATAGAGGCATACCAAGTTTTGGCACCCATTTCTTTTTTGCTAACAGGTATGTTTAAACCTAAAAAATATCGAAACCTGACTTTAAAATTATCTGGCATAAAACGTTCTTCTAAACGGTAGCGGTGTTGCAGGTAAAGTCGTCCAATATTTTGCTTGGTTAAAAACTGTTGGTAGGTACGCCACTCAATTTGCTTCGTTTTAATATTGGTACCAGCGGTATACGGTTCCGATTGAATATACCCTACGCCTAAAAGTAAGTTGTTGTTACCCGGGGTTAAATTTTTTCCAATGCCTGTTCTAATTAATAACTGTTCAAGATCACCAAAGGCATTGTAATTTCTATGCTGAATTTCATTGGTCCAAAGCCAATCCTTTTTAAATGACTGGTTTCCAAAATAAATGAGCCAATTACCAGTGGGAGATGTTTGCGCATACCCAACAATTTGTAGGAGTAAAACCAGCACAACCAATGACGCAAATCTCTTCATAGACTATAAAATTACAACATTTGGTACGGATGGGCTCCGAGTTCAATTGGCATTGCATATTCATAATACACATAACTCGTTGATAATCAACATATATTTTGATGATTAATTTAATGATTCAAATTTATCATTGAAAATCAATGATTTATAAAGGTTCGCGTAAAAATAAACCTCAAAATAGTTGGTAAATCAATTCTACTGCCTCACCTTTGCCGTCCATTTAAAACCAGCGGGATAGCGCTGGGTCATTAAAACTAAATATTATGAGTAAACTTCATTTCACCACCAAGCATGCAAACGCGGCTACTGTTCAGCACAACTGGTATGTGGTTGACGGTACTAATCAAACCGTAGGACGTATTGCATCTAAAATCGCGGCTGTTCTTCGTGGTAAGAACAAAGCGTATTACACTCCACACGTAGACTGTGGCGATTATGTTATTGTGATTAACTGCGAAAAAGTTGTTTTCACTGGTAACAAATTTCATGACAAACAATACATCAACTTCTCTGGTTTCCCAGGTGGAAAAAAAGAAGAAGCTGCTGAAGATTTAATCAAGCGTCGTCCAGAAGTAATTATGGAAAGAGCGGTAAAAGGTATGTTACCTAAAAACCGTTTGGGTCGCAAGATGATCAAAAAGTTATTTGTTTATGCAGGTGCTGCTCATCAACACAGCGCACAGCAACCAAAAGAACTTACATTCTAAACCAATTACAAAACATTAATTCCAACATAAATGGAAAAACAAAAAAACGCAGTTGGTCGCCGTAAAGAAGCTGTAACCCGTGTATTTATTAGCAAGGGTGATGGTAAGATCACTGTAAACGACAAAGACTATAAAGCTTATTTCCCACTTGTATACTTGCAAAACCAAGTAGAAGCTCCTTTAAAGACAGCAGAAGTGTTAGGCAAATTTGACATCGTAATTAACGCACAAGGTGGTGGCCTTAAAGGTCAAGCCGAAGCTGCTAAGCTTGGTATCGCTCGTGCTTTATTAGAGATGAATCCTGAATTCCGTCCTACTTTAAAAGCAGCTGGTCAATTGAAGCGTGATCCACGTAGTGTTGAACGTAAGAAATTCGGTCACAAGAAAGCACGTAGAAGCTATCAGTTCAGCAAACGTTAATCAAACTTATACTCTAACAAATTATACAATCATACAATGGAAAATAATACTTCATTACAGCAACAACTTTTGGAGGCCGGCGTACACTTTGGTCACCTCAAAAAGAAGTGGAATCCTAAGATGTTACCTTACATCTTTGCTGAGAAGAAAGGTATTCACATTATTGACCTCAATAAAACAGTAGATCACTTACAAGAAGCTGCTGCCGCTGTTAAGCAAATTGCAAAGAGTGGTAAGAAGATTATGTTTGTTGCTACTAAAAAGCAGGCAAAAGAAATCGTGAGCGAATGCGCAAAGCGTGTGAACATGCCTTATGCTACTGAGCGTTGGTTAGGTGGTATGCTTACTAACTTCAATACAGTTCGTAAGAGCGTTAAAAAGATGCAAAGCATTGAAAAAATGTTAGCAGACGGAAGCGCAGAAAGCTTAACTAAAAAAGAGCGTCTTACTTTAAGTCGTGATAAAGAAAAAATGGAAAAAGTATTAGGTGGTATCGCGCAATTAGGCCGTTTACCAGCTGCACTTTTCTTAGTAGATATTGGTGTAGAACATATTGCACTTGCAGAAGCTAAGCGTTTAGGCATTACTACTTTTGGTATGGTAGATACCAACTGTGATCCTAATAAAGTTGACTTTGCAGTACCTGCAAATGATGATGCAACAAAATCTATTGCGATCATTACCAACTATATCGTTGCTGCAATCGCAGAAGGTTTAGCAGAGCGTCAAGCATCTAAAGATGATGATGAGTCTGATGAATCAAACAACGAAAACGAAGCTAAGGCTCGCAGACTAGAAGCAGAAGCGCAAGCAGAAGCTGGTCGCGGTGGTCGCAGAGCACCTGCTAGCGCAGATGGTGCAGCTCCTAAGCGTCGTACTACAACAGGAACACGTCGTCCTGCTGCTGGAAAATAAAATACAATTCAATTGGGCCATCACTTCAATACCAATTGGTAATGATTTGTGGCCCAATTTTCATAAAGCCTAAAAAATAATTATTATGAGTACTGTAAACATTACAGCCCAAGATATTAATAAACTTCGTCAGGCTACTGGCGCAGGTATGATGGATTGCCGTAAAGCATTAACAGAATCTGCTGGTGATTTTGAAGCGGCTATCGATTGGTTACGTAAGCAAGGTCAAAAAGTGGCTGCAAAACGTAGCGACCGTGAAGCAAAAGAAGGTGTAATTATTGCACAAACTTCTGCAGACAACAAAACGGGTTTTATCGTTTGTATTTCTTGCGAAACTGATTTCGTTTCTAAAAATGCAGAGTTCGTTGCATTTGCGCAAAGCATCGCTGATGCTGCTGTTGCAAACAATGTAAAATCTGCAGAAGAATTAAATGAAGTATTGATAGGTGGCGCTAAAGTGTCTGATATGATCAACGATAAATTAGCTTCTATCGGTGAAAAAATTGGTGTTGCTAAATTTGAAAGAGTAGAAGCTGCTTTTGTGGCATCTTATATCCATGGTGCAAACCGTATGGGTGTATTAGTAGGTTTAAATAAAGAAGCAGCAGAAGCTGGTAGAGACGTAGCGATGCAAATTGCAGCGATGAACCCTCTTGCGGTTGATGCAAATTCTATTCCTGCTGATACCGTTGAAAGAGAGCGTGCTATCATCATCGATACCATGAAGGAAGATCCTAAGATGGCAGGTAAACCAGACGAAATGGTTGCTAAAATTGCTGAAGGTAAGATCAATGCTTTCTTCAAAGAAAATACTCTTTTAGCACAAGCCTTTGTTAAGGATGGTGGTATCAGTGTAGAAGCTTACTTAAAATCTGCTGGCGACGTTGTTGTTACAGAATTTAAGCGTGTAGCTTTAGGTTAAAATACAGTTTCAAACTGCTTATACATAGAGGCCCTAACGGGCCTCTATTTTTTTGCCCCTGTTTTCTTTGGCACTTGGCTAAAAATTGAGGTTATTTGCATATATAAATGACCCATTATGCTGCCTAAGTACAAAAGAATCCTCCTTAAATTATCTGGCGAAGCCTTATTAGGTGAACAAAGAAATGGCGACCCGTTCAATCCAAAAATTATTGAACAGTATGCGCAGGATATTAAAAAAGTAGTAGACCTGGGGGTACAAGTTGCCATCGTTATTGGCGGTGGTAATATTTACAGGGGCATGAATGAAGCAGATAGTGGTATTGAACGTGCGCATGGAGATTATATGGGCATGCTGGCAACGGTTATTAACGCTATGGCCATGCAGGCGATGCTAGAAAAAATTGGTGTGTATACAAGACTGCAAAGTGCCATCAATATGGAGCAGGTAGCGGAGCCGTATATCCGCCGTAAAGCATTAAGACATTTAGAAAAAGGACGTGTAGTAATATTTGGTGCAGGTACTGGTAACCCTTATTTCACCACCGATACAGCGGGTTCACTGCGTGCCATAGAAATGAAGGCCGATGTTATTTTAAAAGGTACACGTGTAGATGGTGTGTATAGTGCCGATCCAGAAAAAGATCCTACCGCAACTAAATTTGAAACCATTGGTTTCCAAGATTGTATTTCTAAAAACTTAAAAGTAATGGACATGACGGCCTTTACTTTGTGTATGGAAAATAAATTACCCATCATTGTGTTTGACATGAACAAGCCTGGTAATTTATTAAAAGTGGTAGAAGGTATGCAGGTGGGAACACTCGTTGGCTAATCAAATAAAAACTGTACACATGAAAAAATGGCTTCTTGTATTATTTATTGTTGCCGCTGTTTCGCAAGTAAATGCGCAACAAAAATTAACGTTAGATAACGCCATTTCTATCGCGCTTAAAAATAGTTATGATGTTGAACTAGTTCGCAACCAATTAGCGATTAGTAATATCAACAATAACCCGGGCGTTGCTGGAGCACTTCCAACGGTCAATGTAAACGCTTCTGACAACGAACAAATTATTTCAATCAATCAAAAGTTTCCGGATGCTAGTCGTAACACACAACGCAACAATGTAGGGTCTAATATTTTACAACTAGGTGTAACGGGAAGTATGTTATTATACAATGGCAACCGCATTGTAACAACGCAAAAAAGATTGGCTCAATTAGAGTTACTCAATAAAAATGTGCTGAATGCGCAACTTCAAAATACCATGGCGCTTGTTAGCGTGCGTTATTATGAAATAGTGCGTCAACAGGAATTATTAAAAACCATACAAAAATCTATTGCGGTTTTTCAAAAACGACTTGATGTTTTAGAAGCTAGAAAAGAAGCGGGACTTGCCAATAATGCAGATATTTATCAGGCCAAGCTTGATTTAAACCAGCAAAAGCAGGCACTCGAAACACAGTATTTAATTATCAAACAAAGCAAAGCAGACCTACTACAATCGATGGTGCAAGCACCCGACTCTGTTATTGTAGTAGAAGATAAAATTGCAATTGATAAAAACTTATCATTAGAAAATATCAAGGCTACGCTGCCATCCAATCCTGATTATATGGCAGCTGCTACACAAATTACCATCAATCAACTCATCGAAAAAGAAACGGCCGCACTTCGTATGCCATCTTTAAGAGCTACAACAGGCTTTAATTTAAATAGTAATAAAAGTGCAGCAGGATTTATTTTACTCAACCAAAGTTATGGTCCATTTTTTGGTGTGAACCTGAGTGTTCCATTGTATAATGGTTCTGTGTTTAAGCGTCAAGGACAAGTAGCTGCAATCAATACGCGTAGTGCTAAACTCCAACAAGAAAATCTAGCACTTACCCTGGAAACAAATGCTGTTAAAACATTTAATGCCTACACCAATGCTATTACGCAAATGCAAACAGAAGCCGACAACTATGCACTGTCTGGTCAGCTTCTAGATTTGGTGATGCAAAAATTTGAATTAGCTCAGGCAACTATTATTGAAGTGCGTCAAGCACAGCAGAGTTTTGAAAATGCTGGCTACCGTTTGGTGAACCTACAATACACGGCTAAAATTGCAGAGATCGAATTAAATAGGCTCGGTAGCAAGTTGGCTTTATAATTTTTTATCCCTCGCACATGCAGGTTACTTCTAAATTACCAAGTACGGGCATCAGTATATTTACAGTGATGAGTGAACTTGCTGCAAAGCATGGCGCTGTTAATTTAGGGCAGGGTTTTCCTGATTTTGATATGCCGCAAGATCTCGTAGAACTAGTGGCTGCTGCTATGCGAAACGGCCATAATCAGTACACGCATTTAAACGGTTATTTGCCCCTTAGAGAGGCCATTACAAGCAAAGTACACGCACTTTATGGTACACCGGTATCTGCGGGAACTGATATTATTGTAACCCCAGGCGGAACCTATGCTATTTACACGGCCCTTACCACCATTTTGCAAAAAGGGGATGAAGTGATTGTCTTTGAACCCTGTTACGATAGTTATATTCCAAATATTGAAATTAATGGCGCGGTTGCGGTGACCATTCCGCTTCGTTTTCCTAGCTACCAGATTCCTTGGGATTTGGTGCGTGAAAAAATAACGGATCGCACTAAGTGCATCATGATCAATTCACCACACAACCCTACTGGAACAGTACTATCAAAAAATGATATTGAGCAGTTGAGAAATATAGTGGAGGGTACAAATATTATTATTTTAAGTGACGAAGTATATGAGCATTTAATTTATGATGGTATTGAACATCAAAGTATACTTCGTTATCCCGATTTATTAGCACGTAGTTTTGTATGTTTTTCTTTTGGTAAAACCTACCATGCTACCGGATGGAAATTAGGGTATTGTATTGGTGATACAGGTTTAATGGAAGCGTACCGGAAAGTGCATCAGTTTAATGCCTTTTGTGCAGATACACCCAAGCAAGTAGCGCTTGCAACTTATATGGAAAATAAAGATGCCTATTTGCAGCTTGGCGCACAAATGCAAGTAAAGCGTGATTATTTTCGAAATCTTATGAAAGCCACGCCACTAGAGTGTTTGCCATCTAGTGGTAGTTATTTTGAATGCTATAGTTACGCAAATATTTCTGATGCCTCAGACACAGATTTTGCCATGAAACTTATTCAGGAATACGGTGTTACCACCATACCCGTGTCGGCGTTTTATAAAAATAAAACAGACAACAAAGTGATCCGATTTTGTTTTGCAAAAAAAGAAGAAACCCTGCAGCGTGCACTAGAAAAATTAGCGTCGCTCAAATAGGCGATCAAATAATAGTTTCAAAAAATAATTGCGCAATTATCCAATAGCATTATTGATATCCGCGATTAAATCTTCAATATCTTCTACACCCACACTCAGTCTAATTAAACTATCAGAGAGTCCGTTTTTTATGCGTTCTTCTCTTGGAATAGAAGCGTGGGTCATTGAAGCTGGATGATTGATCAGTGATTCTACGCCACCTAAACTTTCGGCGAGTGCAAAAACCTTAGTGCTAGATAAAACCCTTACCGCATTTTCTACACTGTCATTTTTTAAAGTAAAGCTCATCATGCCACCAAAACCACGCATTTGTTTTTTAGCTACCGTGTAGCCAGGATGGTCTTCAAACCCGCACCAGTAAACGCGGTCCACTTTTGGGTGCTGCCTTAAAAAGGCAGCCATCGCAGCCCCATTTTCGCAGTGGCGTTGCATACGCAGGTGTAATGTTTTAATACCCCTTAATACTAAAAAGCAGTCCATCGGGCCAGGCACAGCACCTCTGCTTTTTTGAATAAAATACAATTTTTCACGAAGTGCTGCATCGTTCATTACAAGGCAACCTTGTATCACATCACTATGTCCACCTAAATATTTGGTAGCAGAGTGCATCACAATATCGGCACCAAGGTCTAATGGATTTTGTAAATAAGGAGATGCAAAAGTATTATCTACACAAAGTAAAATATTGTTCTTTTTTGCAATCGCAGACACGGCTGCAATATCTGTAATGTTCATGAGTGGATTGGTAGGCGTTTCAATCCACAATAATTTTGTTTTACTAGAAACTGCTTTTTCTATTTGTGTAATATCTGTGGTATCTACATAGGTAAATACAATATTATACTTGGCAAATATTTTAGTGAAAAGCCTGTACGTACCACCATACATATCATTTGCTGCAATCACTTCGTCGCCTGGTTCTAGCAGTGTAATAACGGCGTCTGTTGCTGCAACACCACTACTAAATGCGAGCCCAAATTTTCCATTTTCAATTTCAGCAAAAGCGCTCTCAAGGGCTGCCCTGGTTGGGTTTTGGCTTCTTGCATACTCATAACCTTTGTTAACGCCTGGCGCTTCTTGCACATAGGTAGAGGTTTGATAAATAGGCGTCATGATAGCACCCGTAGATGGGTCAGGCTCTGTACCTGCGTGTATATATTTAGTAGCTAGTTTCATAAGTAATCTATTAAAATTCTATTTCTTTTTATTGATAATGGTTTCTTTAGCAAATGAAATGGGCAACATTACTTTTACTTGGTCCCACATAATTATAAGACCTGCTCCTAAATTGGTTTCTTCAAAATAGAGTGTAAAAGCATCCGTGCTATCCAGTGTTTTTATCACAGGCACTTCGGTACGTAACAAATCTTTTTTAGCGTTATAACTAAAATTACCCCAACTAAAATTATCGGTATTTAAAATGAGTGTCCAGCTGTTTTCGTTTGGAATACCATAAAGGGTATAGCGACCCTTGGGTACCAATTTTCCGGCAATTTTTACGGGTACAAAAAATTCGATTTCTGTGGCTTCGTTGGCGCCGAGTCTCCAAATGGTATTGTACTGTACAATATCACCAAAGAGCGGACGGCCATTTTTTTGAGGTCTTCCATAGATGACCCTTGCTATAGGTTCGCCACTGGCTTTACCGCTTAATTTAAGCATGGGAAAGTTAGCAGGCCAATAACTCATGTCCATGGGGGACTTGTCTAAATCGGAGGGTTTTTGTTGGGCGCTCGCTAAAACGCTCGCTACCATTGCTAGGGCTAAAAAAATGGCTCTCATAACCCAAATTTCAACAAAGAAAACCGGTTAAAAAAATTACTTTTGCCCTCACAAATTATATACCATGACAAAAGGCCCAATTTCTCAGTTTATAGAACATCAATATCGCCATTTTAATGCGGCCGCATTAGTGGATGCTGCAAAAGGATATGAAACCCATTTATTAGAAGGTGGTAAAATGCTCGTGAGTTTAGCGGGCGCCATGAGTACCGCCGAATTAGGTATTAGCCTCGCCGAAATGATTCGTCAAGATAAAATTGCCATCATTAGCTGTACAGGTGCCAACCTTGAAGAAGACGTGATGAACTTAGTTGCGCATAGCCATTACAAGCGTGTGCCTAATTATAGAGATTTAACACCACAAGACGAATGGGATTTATTGGAAAACCATTACAACCGTGTTACGGATACTTGTATTCCAGAAGAAGAAGCGTTTCGTCGTTTGCAAAAACACATTGTAAAGTTCTGGAAAGATGCAGAGGCAAAAGGAGAGCGTTACTTTCCACATGAATTTTTATATCAAGTAATACTTAGTGGAGAGTTAGAGCAGTATTATGAAATTGATCCAAAAAATAGTTGGATGGTTGCAGCTGCTCAAAAAAATATTCCAATTGTTGTTCCAGGATGGGAAGACAGTACCACTGGAAATATTTTTGCATCTTATGTAATTAAAAATGAATTAAAAGCGAGTACCGTTAAAAACGGTATCGAATATATGATCATGCTTACCGAATGGTACCGTGCTAATAGCGGTGGCAAGGGTGTCGGATTTTTCCAAGTAGGTGGCGGTATCGCTGGTGATTTCCCCATTTGCGTAGTGCCGATGATGTACCAAGATTTAGAATGGCATGACGTTCCTTTCTGGAGTTATTTTTGCCAGATCAGTGATTCTACAACATCCTACGGATCATACTCTGGCGCGGTTCCTAACGAAAAAATCACCTGGGGTAAATTAGATATCAATACGCCTAAATTTATTGTAGAGAGTGATGCTACCATTGTTGTGCCGCTTATTTTCGCTTACATTTTAGGACAGTAGTAACTGTAAAAATCTGTTTGATATTTAATCCCGGAGTAATTGCTCCGGGATTTTTTTATGCATAAGCAAAAAAAATGCCCCGGTTTCCCGAGGCATTAAAATATTAAATTCAAAAGCTTAACGCGCAGGCATTGTTAAAGGAATATCTCTTTTTAACATCGCATCTCTGTTTGCAATTTCGCAAGCAGTATAGAATACCATTAAGGTTCTTTTTTGCATCAATTCAAAATTGATTTTATCTACGGTATCTGTAGGTTTGTGGTAGTCTGCTTGAAGCATCCCATCGTAGAAGAATAAAATAGGCACACCTACTTTCGCAAAATTATAATGATCGCTACGGTAGTAAATTCTATTCTTATCGTTAGGATCATCAAACTTATAATCAAGTACTAGATTAGCCGATTTTTTATTCGCAGTTTCATTGATGTTTTGTAGTTCAGAACTTAATTTATCATGACCAATTACATAAATATAATTTAAGGTATCAGCGGTCATACGCTCTGTATCTACGCGACCAATCATATCAGTATTTAAATCGGCAGTTGTTTTATCCATAGGATAAATTGGGTGCTCCGAGTAATATTCAGAACCCCATAGGCCCTTTTCTTCTCCACTTACAGCCATAAATACAACTGTTCTGCGTGGGTACTTTCCTTTTTTAGCAGCAGCTGCAAAAGCTTCTGCCATTTGCATAACACCAACGGTACCAGAACCATCATCATCAGCACCATAGTAAATCACATCACCTCTTTTACCTAGGTGATCATAGTGACCTGTTAAAAACAAGTACTCGTCTTTTTTATCGGTACCAGGAATTACACCAATTACGTTGCTACTTTCTAAATTTTCAGTTGTTTTAGTGGCAACAATTTGTAAAGCTGAGCTGTAAGAACCTTTGGTAGTAGCAGCAATATCACTTAAACTTAAAGTTGCCGTATTACCTAGTAAAGAACTTGCAACAGCAGCAGAAATATTCACCATTAAAAATCCAGGTGCATTATTTTTTTTGAGGTACATACCACCTTTAACTTGGGTAGCCATTCTTTTAGGAAAATCGGCAGATACAAAAAGTAAACCAATGGCACCTTTTGAACTTGCTGCACGCATTTTAGCTGCAGGAGATGCTGGATTCGCATTCATAGCGCGGCTTCCACCAGCACCCATGGTAGGCATACCTGCACTTGAACCTTCAACAACTACTACTACTTTTCCTTTTACATCAAGATTAGCATAGTCATTGATGCCTTTAGCTGTATCTACAATACCATATCCCGCAAATACAATGCTGCTAAAATTAAAATTACCACTTGCAATGGTTTGCATAGAAAAATTAAAGTCTTTATCCCAGTCCATGTTCTTACCATTCACTACTAATTTCTTTTCAGTGAGTGCATCTTGGTATACGGGGTACAATTGTTGGTAGCTATCGCCATTCCCTGGCTGTAAGCCCATTCTTTTAAATTCACTTTCGATATACGCAGCTGCACGCTTTTGTCCAGGAGTAGCTGTTTCACGACCTTCCATTTCGGCGCTTGCCAAAATAGTAAGTTTGTCTTTTAGACCATTAACTGTAATTACTTTTCCAAATTTGGTGAGGTCATCCGCTTTTTGCGCAAACGCAAGCGTACTCATCAAAGGAAAAAAGATCCAGATCAATTTTTTCATAAGAGGATTTTATTGATTAATTAAGAACATGAAATTTTTCCAACACGACCCGCATGTCTACCGCCTTCAAAAGCAGTTTCCATAAATACTTCAATCATTTGTTCGGCAAGTGCTAATGCAACAAATCTTGCAGGGATACAAATAACATTGGCATCGTTGTGTTGTCTTGTGAGAGCGGCTACATCTGTTTGCCAGCATAGTGCAGCCCTAATGGATTGGTGCTTATTAGCCGTCATGGCAACACCATTAGCGCTTCCGCAAATTAAAATACCAAAAGTACTTTCACCGCTCGCTACGCTCGCTGCCGTTGGATGCGCATAGTCGGGGTAGTCTACAGAATCTAGAGATGGCGTACCAAAATCCTGAACCTGATAACCTTTGTGCACCAACCATTTTTTAATCGCTTCTTTGTATTCAAAACCGGCATGGTCTGATCCAATGGCGATAGGTTTAGATGCGTCAAAAACAAAACTCATAATGTAAAGTATTTATCTAGTATGAAAGATATGTGATTAACTCCACTCTTCTTCTTCCTCTTTGATTCTTTGTTTGCTTACTCTTGCAGACACTAAAATACTTAGTTCATAGAGTGTAAACAATGGAATGAAAACAATAAGCTGGCTCATCCAATCTGGACTAGGTGTAATGATAGCAGCAGCTAGCAAAATAACTATAACTGCATATTTGCGAATTTTTCTTAAATAAATGGGTGTGATAAGTCCAATTTTAGTAAGAATAAAAGCAAGAACTGGAAGCTCAAAAGCAATACCGCATCCAAGTATGAGATTGGTTAAGTTGTCTAAATAATCGGTGAGTGTAGGTCTTGTTTCAAGCACGCCCTTGGTACCAAGTGTAAAACTTCCTAAAAAGTTAAAGGTAAATGGTCCTAGTAAAAAATAACCAAACGCTGCACCTGTAAAAAAGAAAAACGAAACCCAAAAAATAATAAACCGTGTATTGGATAATTCTTTGTCTTTTAATGCAGGCTTTATAAAGCGCCAAAACTCCCAAAAAATGTATGGGAAAGAAATAAGTATACCACCAATAAGCGCTAAAGAAATACTACTTAAAAATTGACCACCAAATGTGGTTGTTTGCATATTGATTTTTACGGGAGGCATGCAAAGTGCATCACCCATATGCGCCCAATGACTAAAGTCGCATAGTAAACGGTAGCTAATAAAATCGGGATTGATAGGGCCGGTAATGACATTATCAAAAACCCAGTCTCTGTAAATAAATATAATGGCCGCCATCACCAAAATAGCAATCACAGACCTGATAATATGCTGACGCAGTTCTTCTAGGTGGTCAATAAAAGTCATTTCGGCCTTCTCTTCGCCTCTATTTCTATTAAATAATGCCATTTGTGGGACCTTTTGGGAGGCTAAAGTTAGGGTTTCTAACGCAAGATTTTAAGTTTTACCATCTCAATTCTTGTGTCACTTACCGTTAAAACATCAATTTGGTAATGGTCTACAATGATGGTTGCTTTTTGCTTTGGAATGGCTTCGTGTTTATTGATGATATAACCACTTAGTGTTTCGGATTCATTTTCAGGAAAATCCAATTCGTATTTTTCTTTGAGGTAGTCTAATTCTAGTCGACCACTAAAAATAAATTCGTCGGCGGCAAGTTGCTTTTCTACAAATTCTTCTACGTCGTATTCGTCTCTAATTTCACCAAAAATTTCTTCAAGTACATCTTCCATCGTAACAATACCCGCGGTTCCACCAAATTCATCTACTACCCAAGCAATACTTTTACGCTCTTTGGTAAATTTATTGATCAGATCGGTGGCCGACATACTTTCAGGAACTGCAATAATGGGATGTAAAATTTCTTGTATGGTTGTAGGTCTTTTAAAAAGATCAATTTGATGCACATAGCCCAAAATAGAATCTACACTATCATCATAAATAACAAGTTTACTCAGCTGTGTTTTTATAAATTGTTGTTTTAAATCTTCAATGCTCGTATGGATATCAGCACCTTCTATCTCTGTTCTAGGAACCAAGCACTGCCTGATTTTCACGAGTGGAAGGCTTAGTGCATTTTCAAAAAGTTCGGTATTTAATTCTTGATTTTCTTCGTCCTGATCTTTGGTTTGCTGAAAAAAATGTTCGAGATCCACTTTACTAAAAGCTTCATTTTTATTGTTCACGCGCACATTAAAAATATAGGTCAATATCCACTGCGCAATAGCAACAAAAACACTAGCAAGGGGTTGAAGTAGCGTATGAAAAAAATCTGCAACAGGTGCAAAAAATGCAATTAATTTATCGTTGCGTGCTTTAAAAATAGCCTTCGGAATAAATTCTCCAAAAACAAGTACAACAAATGTAGAAATGATGGTGTCAATAACAAGTTTCAGGTATTCGTTTTCAACTTCTAATGGATTCCATGCAATTCCTTTTAAAAAAGCAGTGAATAAAAGTCCATAAACAACCAGCACAATATTGAGACCAATTAAACAAGTTCCAATAAATTTTGCCGGGCTCTCCATAAAATTAGAGAGTATGATGCCACTTCTAAGTCCTTGCTTTTTTTTGAGCTCAATACTAAGTCTGTTGGCACTAATAAAAGCGATTTCGTAACCGGCAAAAAAGCCAATTAAAATAAGGGATACTACAATCCAAATAATGGTATAAAGTTGATCTGCCATAGTCTTATAGACAAACGTAAATATACACAGAATATTATGCTAAATCCATAAATGGCTTATTCCCTAAAATAGCATCAATACGCTCCATAACCTCAGTTGTTAGTAGCTTTTGCGCATCTAAGGCTTTCAAATTTTCGGTTAATTGAGACGCTTTGGTAGCCCCTAAAATGGTGGTGGTTACATTTGGATTTTTAAGGGTCCAGGCAATGGCCATTGCTGCCATGCTAATGCCTAGTTCGGCGGCTAAAACGCTCAAACTTTTTACCTTTTCAATTTTACCCTCTTGTACCCAGCGTTCTTTGAGCCAGTCAAAACCCTCTAAGGACAATCTACTATCTGTAGGAATACCCTCGTTGTATTTACCCGTTAAAAAACCAGCACCAAGTGGGCTCCAAATAGTGGTACCTAAGCCTTTGTTTTTAAACACCGGTAAATAATCCTGCTCCATTTTAAAACGCTCAAACATATTGTATTGCGGTTGCTCCACGGTAGGTCCAATTAAATGATGTTGATCTGCAACGCGGTGTGCTTCCATAATTTCTGCGGCACTCCACTGCGAAGTTCCCCAGTACAATATTTTACCCTGCGTAATTAAATTGTGCATCGTCCAAACTACTTCTTCGATGGGCACGTTTTGATCAGGTCTGTGACAAAAATAGAGGTCTAAATAATCTGTTTGTAAACGCCCCAAAGCCTCGTGGCATGCTTCTATGATGTGTTTACGACTAAGTCCAGTTTGATTGGGTTTATTGTTGGTTCTCCATCCAAAAAACACTTTTGAAGAAAGGGTATAAGAGGTACGGTCCCATTTTTTTTGTTGTAATACACGACCCATCATCTTTTCACTTTCACCAAATGCATAACCTTCTGCGTTGTCAAAAAAATTGATGCCAGCATCATACGCCATACCCATTAAAGTGTCGGCGGTAATGTCTTCAATTTGTTTGTGAAAGGTTACCCAGCTGCCTAAACTTAAAGCACTTAATTGTAAACCGGTGCGGCCCATTCTTCTATATTCCATGATCGTAATTTTAGTTCAAAACTTATTTTGACAAAACGCTATCTGGTAAAACGGCATAGCTACCAGGAAGCACTGTAAAGAAAACAATATTAGTTAGATTTTGGTTGGAAGTAAACCCATTGGCATACTTACCTTTTTGCTTATAAGGGTAGGTTTGCACGAGTGTTACCTCTTTATCGGTAAAAAACCGCTCAGTACCCTGATCCCAATAGAGTTCTTTGCAAAAAAGGGTGTCTCCCTTTAAATTAAACACTACAACACTGTCTCTGAGGTAAACTTTTCGGTCATTTTCGAGGTATCTACCGTATTTGGCGTCTAGTTTGCTCTCTAATTTGAGGCTATCATCAAAAAAGTCTACATGTAATGACTTTGGAAATTCTGCTTTTCTGGCACTATCCCCTTGGTAACGAAGCAGCAGTGGTGCCGTTAATTTGGCACTTATTTTTCCTTCGTTGCTTAAATAACTTTCTATTTGGATACCCTCTTCAATGCTCGTTGTTTTAGCACCTAATTCTTTTACTACGTTCACATCATTTTCGCAAGCAAGCATAAAAAAGCAGCCAAAAAATATGGCTGCTGAAGTTAAAATTTTATGTGTGCTATGATTAATCATATTTACGTTTCTGGAACCAAAGATCGCTTAAACTAAAACCAATTGTAAATTGTGCATAGCTCTCTGTAAAATTATTTACGTTAGATCCTCTTTTGCCAAATTGTACTGTGGTATTAAGAACGGTAAACTGTCTGTCATAAGCGTTCCATTTTTTTATGGGAAGTCCCATACCCATCGAAAATCCAAATTGTTTTAAACCATTGCCATCTGGATTTACATAATCTTCACCCACAAAAAATCCAGCACGGTAATTTACATTGCTCCAATAATTTCTGCCGGCAACAGGGTCGGGACAAAACTGAGCACCTACTCTAAACTGCCAACTATCTACCAGTCTATCTGATTGATTGTAGTATCTATATTTAGTCCACTGCGTACTTGTGTATTCGGCACCAAGTGACCAAAGTTCAAATAAGCCTCTATTGTTGCTAGCTGTTTTGTGTAATGTAATGCCAGCGGTATATGTTGCTGGAATTTCTATAGTGCCTGGTACATCAACAACCTTATAAATACTATCGATTGTGATATCACCCGTTTGTGATTGTGTGAAAGTCTCTCTGGTAGTGGTTTGTGTAGCTTTTAATTGCTGACTCATGGTAGCTGTTGCACCAAGTCTAATCCAATATTTGTTGGTTACTTTAGTTAAGCTATTTACAGATTGGGCAACCACAAAATCATATTGAAAACCACTATTTAAAAAGGCGCCACTAAAATTGCTAATGGTTGCAGAGTTAGATTGATAATAAAATACGGTATCGTTCAAGAAAGTTTTTTTGGTTGAAATTTCTCTTCTACCAAAATTATATCCGGTATTAAATCCAACACTAAATCCTTTCCATTTTTTTCCAAGACCTACAAATAATTGATTGAGTCCGCCGCTTCCTTCGTAAACAGTACCCAAACTATCGTTTGCAATTCTTGAACGTTCAACCACCGAATAATTTATTTTACTCGCAGGTCTTAATCCAAAAGCAAAGCCTAGGTTTTTTTTGCTTTTGATGGGCGCACCAAATGCAACATAGGTTGGATAAAAATTATTAGAAGTAAATTTATCGGAAGGATTTGCACTTCTTAACGTTCTAGAATCTATGGTTAAACCTAAATCATAAGACACCATAAAAAAGCTTCCGTAGGTAGCTGGGTTCGCAAAATTGATGGCTTGTCCAACATTGTTTACCTGACCATCTGCGTAGGCTGCGGTAAGGCCACCCATCGATCTACTAATGGAATGGCTTCCCGGTGACACATCACCTAGTCCATACCTTGTAAAAGGAGAATTTTCTTGTGCCTTCGCATTCAAAAAGAAACATCCGTTAATTAGCATTGGTAGGAAAAACCTACCCATTATTAAACTCACTGATCGCATAAAGGCCTTTAAATATTAAGTTAGGGTCGGCAAATATCCTGTTTTTTAAGTGTGGTACAAAATAAGGCATATCCCCCCCGGTTAAGAGCACGTTAAAGTTGCTGTATTTTTCGGCGTAAGCTTCAATAATACCGTCAATTTCTTTGGCCATACCCAGTATTACCCCTGAAAGTAGGTTGGTTTTGGTGTCATATCCCACTAGTGGGAACTGGTTTTGGGCCTCAATAAGGGGTAAAAGGGCGGTTTGCTCGTGCATGGCCCTAAAGCGCATGTTCATACCCGGCGAAATACTTCCCCCTAAAAATTCGTGGTATTTGTTGGTAAAATTATAGGTAATGCAGGTTCCTAGGCCAATGGCTAGGTTGTGCTGGCCTCCAAATAGGTCTACAGCCGCCGAACAAATGGCTAGCCTGTCGGCTCCAATGGTTTCTGGCTTCCCTACGGGCGTGGTGATGGGTAATTTGCTGGCATGACCTAGCATATGAAATTTGGCAGCAGCCCCTAATTGCGCCTCTAGTCCCTCTCGGTGCTTGATCACAGAGGATAAAATAATTTTAGTAGGATGGTGGTTTTGGAGCAGTTCGTTAATGCTCTCCACCGAATCATCGGTTAAATGAATGGTTTGTTGTAGGTCGCGACCTTCAAAAACAGCACATTTAAGCCGGGTATTACCAAAATCAAAGCAGAGGGTTCTTTCCATAAATGAAGCATTGGTATGTTCCGAGTTCAAAAATAATGCTTTTGTCTAGCTTGCTGCACTATTTACTTGGATAGCCTGCAATTTCACGGTTACTTTGTAGCCATGAAAATTAGTGGCTTTACCATTATTAAAAATGCAGTAATCAATGACTATCCCATTGTGGAAGCGATTACTTCTATTTTACCTATGGTAGACGAAATGATTGTGCTGGTAGGAAAATCTGAAGACGACACCCTTGGTCTCATGCGTTCGATAGGTGATTCAAAAATAAAAATTTACGAATCGGAGTGGGATCCTAATTTACGAAAAGGCGGTGCTGTACTAGCTGTAGAAACCAATAAAGCGTTTGCACTCATCGATCCAAATAGTACTTGGGCTTTTTATATTCAGGGCGATGAAGTAGTGCATGAAAAATACCACGCAGCTATAAAAGCGGCATGCGAACAATATAAAAACGATACGCGTGTAGAAGGACTACTTTTTGATTATGTACATTTTTATGGTACGTATGATTATGTGGGTGATAGTAGAAAATGGTACAATAAAGAAGTGCGTGTTATTAGAAATAAAAAAGAAATTACTGCGTACAAAGACGCCCAAGGATTTAGAAAGGGCACTACTAAAATTGATGTAAAGCCTGTGGCAGCAAGCGTTTATCATTACGGATGGGTAAAAAGTCCTGCACAAATGGCAAAAAAAATAAAAAATTTTAGTGCGCTTTGGCATTCGGATGCAGAGCTCAACGAATTTTTAAAAGACAACCAGCATTGGGATTTTACGGCCTACGATTCACTCGAAAAATTTATGGGTACGCACCCTGCTGTTATGCAACCTCGTATTGCAAGACAAAGTTGGAAAATTGAAATTGACACCACCAGAAAAACTTTTTCTTTCAAAGACCGCATCTTGTATTACTTCGAAAAATTAACGGGCATTCGTCTATTTGATTTTAGTAATTTTAAAATCATTAAATAATACCGATGAATAACGCACAGGAAATAGCGGCAGGTATAATAGCGGGAGATTTTAAATCTTTGGCCAGGGGTATTTCTTGGGTAGAAAACGAAGTAACGGGCTATCAGCAGTTATTGCATATAACACCTTCACATAAATGTTCGGTTACCGGTATTACCGGCCCTCCGGGTGCCGGGAAAAGTACACTGGTAGACGCTTTAATTGCGAACTGGATAGCCGCCGGAAAAAAAGTAGGGGTAGTTTGTGTAGATCCTTCTTCTCCCTTTAATTTAGGCGCCTTACTTGGTGACCGAATTCGAATGAGCGAGTGGTACAATCATTCCGGCGTATACATACGTTCATTAGCAAGCAGAGGTGCGCTGGGTGGACTACATACACATATTTTAGAAATAACACAGCTCATGCAGTTGGCCGGTTTTGATGAAATTATTGTTGAAACGGTGGGTGTAGGACAAAGTGAAATTGAAATTGCAGGACTCGCCGACACCACTGTTGTTGTAGTCGTTCCGGAAGCTGGTGATGAAGTGCAAACTATGAAATCTGGTATCATGGAAATCGCTCATATTTTTGTAGTGAACAAAAGTGATCGTCCAGAAGCGGATCAATTTGTGCATCATTTAAAACAAATGATGGCACCAAGTTTTTCAAATACGTCTTATCAAATTCCAATTATAAAAACAATTGCCGCACAAAAAACGGGCATACCAGAATTAGCGGAAGCCATTGCAGCACATCAGTTACAGCTGCAGGATCCTACTAGAAAAAATTGGTTGCTCACACAAAAAGCACTTCGATTGATTCAACAAAAAAGGATGCAAGATATCAATGCTACTGCATTATTAGAAGCGATTACGGAGGCGTCGCAGGATCCTCAATTTAATATTTTTGAATTTGTTCAAGCATACTAATAATGGGTACCATGGAAAATAAAAATCCTACTGTAGCCGTTGTTGTTGCCACTTATAATGGCGCCACTTATTTGCGCGCACAATTAGAAAGTATTGTACAGCAAACCTATAAGCCAAGTCAAATTATTATTGTAGACGACGATTCTTCAGATGATACTTTACAGGTTGCAAATAATTTTGCAGCGCATCATCCGGAAGTAATGGTGGTGCAAAATGGAACTAGACTTGGGTATATTAAAAATTTTGAGAAGGGAATGCTACTTGCAAACGCTTCTTATGTTGCGCTGAGTGACCAAGACGATATTTGGATGCCCAATAAATTGGAAACATTACTCGCAAATATTGGAGATCAAATGCTAGCCTACTCCGATTCTGAATTAATTGATGCAAATGGTCAATTACTCAACCAAAAAATGTCATCTATAAAAAACCAATTGGCATATCATACCCCAATTATGTATGCTATTGGCGCCTGGGCCCCTGGTCATGCCATGCTTTTTAAAAAAGAATTGGTAGATAAGGCGGTTCCTTTTCCAACCCTTGTAACACATGATTTTTGGCTGGGTTTTGTGGCTACTTGTTATAGCAAAGTGGTGTATGTGAATGAACCGCTAGTGCATTATAGGCAGCATACACAAAATGCGATTGGTGCAGACACCACAAAAAGTAAAACCGGGTCTTTTACAATGGTGCAAAAAAAACAAAAAGCGCGTGCCCGCATGGAATTACTATACAATAAAGTAAAAGAGGCGGGACATCAACACGCGGAGGTATTTGAAAAAATCAATAACAGTTACAGCAGTTTTTCTTTGTCTAATAATGCTAAACGTGCCAAACTGTTTTATGATCATAGAAGTTTGATACTTGCGTATAAAAAAAAGTCGGCGTTACTAAAAGTTTTGTTTGCCGTAAAAATGTTTTTTAAAATTGATTAGCAAAAAACTTGACTTGCAATCTTTTTATAAAATTTTTTACATGCACACTTATTGGTACGCTAGCTTCTGGAAGGGGTCCTGTAAATTTTTCGCCCCTGCGTAAATAGTATTTCGATAAAGTGCTAGACGTAAATCCCCATTTTTTGATAAAAGTAAAATAGCCTTTGTTGCGTTTAACGCGCTTTACAGAAACGGATCCAAAGTGATATACCCTACTTTCAGAAATGCCTCTAAATAGCCGTACACCTGCATTCCAGAGCTTCATAGAAAAATCTGGATCGGAGTACATGCCCGGGCTAAACTCGTTGCTGTAGCCACCTACTGCATCCCAGGTATCTACGTGTACAATATTGGGTGGCCAGGTAGCACCCTGCCAATCCTGCATCGGTAATGACGTATAGCTTGCTAATAAATTAGCTTCATTAAAAGAAGTAATATCTTTTCCAAAATCATATTGAATCGAACAATTACTCTGTGCTTTTAATTCGATAGCAGTGCTTGAAAAAAAGAATAGGTTATGTTTTATTTCCTCAATCGCTTTTGCAATTGGCGCGTCCCAATTTGGACACACATACATATCGTCGTTGATGTATAATAAGTAACTCGTTGTAACAAGTGTTCTACAACTATTTAATGCATAGCAAACACCAATATTTTCTTTACTATACGAATAGCTGATATCTGGTTGTGCTTTAACCCACTCTAGTGTACCATCTACACCTTCATTAATATGAACAATAATTTCGTGTGAATATGTAGAATTCTTTTTAATGCTCTCTATGCACAATTGCAAATAGGCCAAATTGTTCCAGCTAGGAATCACAATAGAGAACTTTGCATCAGATGCCGTTTTGCCCATTACTTTTTCTATATTTTCATGCATAGATGAACGACTTGAACGTTAAAAGTAAAAAGAGTTGATGAAACCGCCTATTTCAGTTCTTCTTTGTACCTATTTGTGTAAAATATATTGAACCGCCAGAAGCTACTATACCAGCTTATAGTAGGCATTTATATTACTTTGCTGTACCACTTATAGATACTATTGATTTTACTTACTTTATTTCTGTTAAATTTACAGTATGTCAAAAAGGTTAGTACCACTCATCAAAGCTTTTGGTTTAATTGATGGGATTGTTTTTTTTATTCGCCGAATTTTTAAAAAAGATGGTTTTTATAAGTCTAGCCGTTACAACACAAATATTTATATCAGAAACAAATACGCCGACAAAATAACTTTTAAACAGGTTTTTTTAGAGGGCCAATATAATTTTGATATTCCTTTTACGCCAACTACCATATTAGATGGCGGTGCAAATATTGGACTCGCATCTGTTTATTTTGCACACCGTTATCCTGCCGCAAGTATTGTAGCGGTAGAACCTAACCAAGAAAATTTTGAAGTGCTTCAAAAAAATATTGCAAGCTTCTCAAATGTAGAAGCAAAGCTTGGGGGTATTTGGAATGACAATAAAAACCTTGTTATTGTAAATGCTCAAGACTTCGATAATTCCTTTATGGTAGAGGAAGTAGAAGCAGGTACGCCAAAAAGTATTCCAGCTTTTTCTATCGCTTCAATAATGCAAGAGAAGCAGTGGTCAACAATTGATTTACTCAAACTAGATATTGAAGGATCCGAGAAAGAAGTGTTTGAAAAAAATTATGAATCTTGGCTACCTCACACAAAAATGATCATTGTTGAAGTCCACGATCATATGCGAAAAGGTGCCGCAAAGTCTGTGTTTACCGCCACAAACAAGTATAATTTTTCGTTTTCAATGAATCACGAAAACCTAATTTTTATGAATTTGGATTTCTAAACTGTTTTTCTGTTTTCCACCAGCGCCAACCAATATATCCCATAATGGCAAGTGGTGCTCCGGCTAAATACAAAATAGCGCCATTTAACGCTTTTGCAGGACCATCGCCTAATTGAGACGCGGTTTTGGTACATATAGAACACTGACTGGCCGCCTCGCCTGCAAAAAGGGTAAGTAAACAAGCGGTTACTGAAAATACAATAATGCGAAGTGTTTTTTGGTTCATAGTTCTAAATGGAGCACAAAGTTAATTGAATAATTGCGTAAGAAATTTTCTTAACTTACTTTATCAATACAATAACAGTGACAGAACGTAGAAAGTTTATCCAAAAAATAGCAGGCTTAACCGCAGCTTTTAGTGCGCCTAGCCTTATGCATCAGGCCTGGGCCGCAGATTGGGAAAAAGTACATCAAAAAGCAGAGGGCCTTACCCCTCAAGAGCTTGCCGCCGATGAAGACTACTGGTCGGTAATCCAACAGGCTTATACGGTAAACCCCAATATGGTCAACCTCAATAATGGGGGTGTAAGTCCATCACCAAGGGTAGTTCAGGAGGCTGTGGAGCGGTTTAATCAGCTCTCCAACGAGGCACCGTCTTACTATATGTGGCGTATTTTGGACCAGGGCAGGGAGCCGGTTCGTTATAAACTGGCCACATTAGCCGGCTGTTCTCCCAATGAAATTGCCATTAACCGCAATGCTACAGAAGCTTTAAATACGGTCATTTTTGGCTATCCATTTAAAGCCGGAGATGAAGTGATTGGAACCAAACAGGATTATCCCAACATGATTCAGGCCTACCGTCAGCGCGCCCTTAGAGATGGCATTTTATACACGCAACTTAGTTTTGATTTTCCGATCGAAGATGATCATTCCATTGTAGCCGCTTTTGAAAAAGCAATTACACCACGCACCAAACTTATTCATATTACCCACATCATTAATTGGGTGGGACAAATTATGCCCGTTAAAAAAATTGCAGCGATGGCGCATGCGCGCGGTATAGAAGTAATAGTGGATGGCGCACATTCTTTTGGACTACTCGATTTTAAAATTCCAGATTTAGAATGCGATTATTTTGGTACCAGTTTGCATAAGTTTTTATCGGCGCCAATTGGTAGTGGCATGCTATGGATTCATGCCAATAAAATAGAAAAAATTTGGCCACTACTTTGTAATGATAAGCCACTTAGCAATGATATAAGAAAGTTTGAAACCCTTGGTACTAGAAGCTTTCCAATAGAACAAGGAATAGGCGAAGCCGTTAATTTTCATATGGCAATTGGACCTAAGCGAAAAGAAGAAAGAGTTCGTTATTTAAAAAATTATTGGGCTACAAAAGCGGCTCAAATTCCGGGTGTAAAAATTCATACCTCTTTAAAAGATAAATATGCTTGTGGTATTTGTGGTGTTACTATTGATGGCATGACACCCGCCGCACTTGATGGAGCGCTCTACACCAATTATAAAATTCATACGGTAGGTATTGTTTGGGAAAATATCAGTTGTGTAAGAATAACGCCGCATGTATATACAAGACTCGAAGACCTAGATAAACTCGTTGCAGCTTTAACAGAAATTGCTGCAAAACAAAAAGTATAGTTTCTTAAAATAATAAACCCCCAAATTTGGGGGTTTATTATTTTTTATGCTTTAGCAGCAGCTTTTGCAGTTTTTACAACAGCTACTTTAGCTGGACGGCTTTTTCCAAATGAACCTTTGAATCTCTTGCCTTTAGCGGTTTTTTTATCACCTCTACCCATGGTTTAAATTTTTAAATGAACAATCTTGAACTGCAAAAATAGAAAAACCCCGCGAAAGCGGGGTTCAATTCTTTTTGTAGGCAAAAATTAAACTTTGCTGCTTAATTCTTTACCAGCTTTAAAGCGAGCAACTTTTTTAGCTTTGATTTTGATTGCTTCACCAGTTTGAGGGTTACGGCCCGTACGAGCTGCACGCTTAGAAACTGAGAAAGTACCGAAACCTACTAAAGTTACTTTATCACCTTTCTTAAGTGTTTTAGTAACAGTGTCTACGAAAGAGTCTAACGCTGCGTTAGCTTGTACTTTAGTGATACCAGCATCTTCAGCAAGTTGCGCGATTAATTCTGCTTTGTTCATAAATGATTTTTTAGTTGTTTGAATAACAAAACAAATGTATCAGCTTTTTTCGTTTAGCAAAATTTTTTTATTAAAAAATAAATTACCGGGAATGCTCTAAATCCTTTAAGCAAAAGGATTACAGGCTTTTTGTATTGGAGCTTAAAAGGGATGCAGCCTACTTTAATTTGCTGAAACCCTTTACTGCAAAGGGTTTCAGGACATATGGCCTAGAATTCAATGCCAATAAGGGTTTTAGAACAATATAATGAAGATTTGTGATTACCAAAATCATTTTTAAAATCTATCCACACTCAATTCACAACTGCCATTAATGACCTAAAACCAATCATTAATTGGCCCCAAAGCTGCATGCTGTCTTGTCTTAGCGCTGATGCGTATGTTTCGATATACCTGTCATACTCCGTTCTATTTTCGATAAAATATTGAACGGCATAAGTAGGTCCGTCACTATCATCGATGTCTAAAACGCGCACAAAATGATAATGGGTAAAACACCCTGTTTGCATCACGGCGGGAATGTGGTGGTCTTTCATCCAAGCCACCCATTTTTCGTGAATAGAAGGGTCAATTTTTGTAGTGACGTTGTAAATCAACATGGTAGGAGGGTATTAAATGGGTTATTTGCCCTTTTTTAGGCTTAATTCTACAAAAATAGGGCAGTGGTCACTGTGTTTCACGTCTGGAAAAATAGAGGCGCTTTTTAAGGCATTAGATAGCGCATCTGTTACAGCGATGTAATCGATACGCCAGCCCTTGTTTTGTAAACGAACCGACGGGAAGCGTTGGCTCCACCAGGTGTAACCACCTATAACAGCCGGGTTTAGATGCCTATACGTATCTACCCATCCACTTTCCAAAAACGCAGTCATCCAGCTGCGCTCTTCTGGTAAAAATCCTGAGCTTTTTTTGTTTCCTTTTGGGTCATGAATGTCAATTTCCTCGTGTGCAATATTATAATCACCAACTACTATTAGTTGGGGCCTTTTTTTGCGAAGCGTTGTCAAATGGTTTTCAAATTCGGTGAGCCACTGGTATTTATAATTTTGTCTTTCATCACCACTGGTACCCGAAGGAAAATAAGCATTAACAATACTGATATCACCAAAGTCTGCACGGATTACCCTTCCTTCAAAATCGGATTGTTCGGTGTCAGTGCCATACACCACATTGTCTGGTTTAATTTTTGTAAAAATAGCAACGCCACTATATCCTTTTTTTTGTGCCGAAAACCAATAACAATTATAACCTAATTTTTCAATGTCAGTGGTATCAACGTCTTCTTTAGTGGCCTTGGTTTCTTGCAAGCAAATAATGTCGGCGGGATTTGTTTGCAGCCACTCAACGAAACCTTTTTTTATGGCAGCCCTGATACCATTTACATTGTAGGAAATAATGCGCATTTATAATAAAAATTTATTGTAAGCAATAAGTAATAATTCTTTCATGATTGATGCATTGCTTGCGTCATTAACAATGATAAAATTTTCTGGATCTGTTTTCCCTTTAACAATAGCAATGATTTTATTGTTCAGATACATTTCTTTCATTTCATGGTTCCAAAAACTTTGTATGGTAAACCGTTCTCCTCTTATTTTTCCTGTTAGTTGATAATCGTAAGTGACTTGAAATGGAAAGTCTTTTTTACTCACTTTGGCAATGGAGCTACTATCCATGCCGTTGGTTGTTTTGTCTAAATAAACTTGTTTGTTAGGGTCACCTATATTTTTATTAATGCCAAAAATGGCGGCTGTATCTTTTCCTTCTAACATTAAGTGTACTTCGCCTGATAAAAAATCAGAGAAAAGTTCTTTTTTACTGGATGCTGTGCTATATGGATCTATTTCTGTTGCAATTTTTAGGGTGTAATTTTTGTCTTGGTAAACGTCTCGGCATTCTTGTCTCAAATAAATAAAATCAGAACTTGCGGTATTACCTGTTTCTTTTATTTTTTTAAGTAGTAGTGGTGATGCAGAACTATCAACTAGCTTTCGTTTCACCCAAATTTCATCAAAGAGCTGTTCGCCCATTCTTAATACTTCTTGGTTGCCTAGTAAACTAAAATTCCAGCTGTCTTTAATGGGGTTAACAATTATTTTTGATGTGTTTTTTATGTAACCCATCATAAAATTATCGGCATAATATACTGCTGGCGCTTTGATATCTGCTACCAAGGTTTCATTGTCTGGATTGAGTGCCATTTGCAGGCCTACTTGTACGACCGACGCAAAACTTTTTTTAGTCAAAAAAATGTTTTTAGGTCGAATCCCAAATCCTGCCGTTTCGGTATTGCTTATTGCAGCAAAAACACTTTGATTGCTCACGATTTCTTGAAGCCCATTTGTGAGAATACAACTTATTTGGAATATGCTTGATGCGGCTGATATGATCGTACTATCGGGCGCTTCAAGTGCAGATCCCGTTAAAAAACTAACTGGATCATATTCATATACTTCTATAAATAAATGCCAAGTACTCGTATCAGTAGTACTAAATTTTCCAATATTATTTTTTAATGCTTCTGTACTTGTGTAATTTTCTATAGGTAGCGTTTGATTGGAAAATGATAGTTTGTAATATTTATTAAGTACTACCGAAAGTTTGTTTTTGATGCTTGATTGAACAGCAGTATCCTCTAAATAGTACATGCTAGGACCAAACATAGAAAAGCTTCTGATCGCCTCTACGACTACCTTATTTTGCGCAGGCAGCTTAAAAACGATGCATATAAAAAGAAGTAGGTAAACAAGTTTTTTCATCGTCGGCTAAATTACAACCTGTCCTTTATTATTAACAATTTTATTACAAGCCATTCGTTATCATTGTAAGATCATTATGGAAAATACAGAAAGAATCATACCCGCAAAAGAGTTTGTATATCTAGATGGCCCTAAGCCACGTATCAATGAACTTTGGTTTGCTTGGGACATTTTAACGCAGTTTATTAAAGGGTTTAGAGCGCTTCATTTTTTGGACCCTTGTATTACTGTTTTTGGATCTGCGCGTTATCAGCCTGATCATCCTTACTATAAAGCGGCTACCGAGTTTGGCAAGCGCATTGCAGCACTGGGTTTTACCACCATGACGGGTGGCGGTCCGGGTATTATGGAAGCAGCTAACAAGGGTGCTATGGAGGCGGGCGGAAAATCGGTGGGTTGTAATATTAAGCTTCCTTTTGAGCAACAGCCTAACCCGTACATGCACAAATGGATCACTTTCGATTACTTTTTTATTCGAAAAGTATTGATGGTCAAATATTCTTATGCGTTTGTGATCATGCCAGGTGGTTTTGGTACCATGGACGAATTTTTTGAAACATTAACCCTTGCTCAAACAGGCGTGATCAACGATTTCCCCATTGTAATTTATGGCAAAGAATATTTTGAGCCGGTGATGGATATGGTGGATGCTATGATTGTAAAAGGCACGATATCTCCAGAAGATAAAAAATTAATGCTTTTTACAGATGATATTGATGAAGCGATGCAGTATATACAAGCTTATGTCAAAAAAAATTATACCGTTAAGCCACGCAAAAGATTATGGTGGCTTTTCGAAAAAGTATAATGGATGACAACATTATTCAAGTACCGGTCTAAGCCAGCGTTCTGCTTCTTCTAGTGGCATATTTTTTCTGGTTGCATAATCCTTTAATTGATCTTGCATAATTTTTCCAAGCCCATAATACGTGCTTTGTGGATTAGCAAAATACCATCCACATACCGATGATGCAGGATACATGGCCAGATTTTCGGTTAGCTCAATACCAATTGCATCCTTCACATTTAAAAGTTCAAACAACTTATATTTTTCGGTATGATCGGGACATGCAGGATAACCAGGTGCGGGTCTAATGCCCACATATTTTTCGCCAATGAGTGCTGCGTTATCTAATTGTTCTGATGGCGCATAACCCCAATCTGTTTTTCTAGTTTGAAGGTGTAGGTATTCGGCAAAAGCCTCTGCTAGCCTGTCTGCTAGCGCTTGTAACATAATTTTATTGTAATCGTCATGCTGCGCTTCAAAGGACTGAATATGTTTTTCAATTCCTTTTATCGTCACTGCAAAGGCACCCATAAAATCTTTTTTATTGCTTGAAGCTGGTGCTATAAAGTCTGCTAAAGAAAAATTAGGTTGACCTGGCGCTTTTTTAATTTGTTGTCTTAAAAAAGAAAGCTTTACAGGTTTATCTGCTACAACAGTTACATCGTCCTCATCACTGCTAGCTGGCCAAAATCCAATGGTACCATCTGCAGTTAACCATTTTTCTTTAATGATGATATCTAATAATGCATTGGCGTCTGCGTATAATTTACTGGCTTCTTTTCCAACAACTTCATCGGTTAAAATCGCAGGAAAATTTCCGTGCATTTCCCAGGTAATAAAAAATGGTTTCCAATCTATAAAGTCTCTTAATATTGAAAGGTCAACATTTTTATACAGCTTAGTGCCTGTATAGGTTGGTGTAACGGGTTGATAGGTATCCCAGTCGATAGCCATTTTATTATTACGTGCGTCTTGATAGGCCAGGTATTCTTTGGTTGGCTTTTTATTGTCAAATTGATCTTTGAGTTTGGCGTAATCATTTTGCGTATCACTCAAAAATGCAGCTTGCTGATCTTTACTTAATAAAGAACCTGCAACGGTTACACTTCTAGAAGCGTCAAGCACGTGTATCACATCTTGGTACTCAGGTGCAATTTTTACAGCCGTATGTATTTTAGATGTGGTTGCACCACCAATGAGTAGTGGTTGTTTCATGCCCCTACGTTTCATTTCTTTTGCGATATGCACCATTTCATCGAGTGATGGTGTAATAAGCCCGCTAAGTCCAATGATGTCTACGTTTTCTTTTTGTGCCGCTTCTAAAATTTTATCGGTAGGTACCATTACCCCAAGGTCAATGATATCATATCCATTACAACCAAGCACAACACCTACAATGTTTTTACCAATATCATGAACATCGCCTTTTACGGTAGCGAGTAATATTTTAGCAGCACCTGCGGCTTCTGTATTGGTTGTACCTGCTGCCAAATGCGCTTGTTTGCGCTCTTCCTTTTCCGCTTCAATAAATGGTGTTAAAACCGCCACCGATTTTTTCATAACGCGCGCACTTTTTACTACCTGCGGTAAAAACATTTTACCTTCCCCAAATAAATCTCCTACAATATTCATTCCATCCATGAGGGGCCCTTCAATAACATCAAGTGGCTGCGGATATTTTTGTCTTGCTTCTTCGGTGTCAGCGTCTATGTATTCTGTGATACCATTAATAAGTGCGTGTGCGAGTCTTTTTTCTACTGGTTCATTTCTCCAAGCCTCATCTTTTATTTCAACCTTACCTTTTGCTTTAACGGTTTCGGCGTGTATAATTAGTTTTTCGGTGGCCTCGTTGTTATCGTTGTTTTTATTGAGCAGTACGTCTTCACAGAGTTGACGTAATGTTGGTTCAATTTCATCATAGACCACAAGCTGCCCAGCGTTTACAATACCCATGCCCATACCCGCTTTAATGGCATGGA